>SAMEA104315429__coassemble_970_pt1 | contig 15686 bp, 17 predicted proteins | sample SAMEA104315429__metabat2_high_PE_022 | metagenome-assembled genome bin SAMEA104315429 (sample SAMEA104315429) | gut metagenome | biome: Monkey gut; feature: monkey-associated habitat; material: faeces | place: China | collected 2013 | reverse complement strand
CATTCCAAGCACCTAGAATGTTGTTGTTTAATTCTCGCGACAAATCTAATAAAACTTTTTTCAAACTGTTTTCATCATTGTCATTGCCAGAACGTTTTCTATCTACAATATGTACTTGAATATTCAACGATTGATTTAAAGCATCCAATAAATCTTGGATAATCTTTTTATAAAATAAATGTTCTTTCTGTTTTTTAGAATCTTCGTCAATATCCTCTAAATAAATTCTTTCTGGAAAATCAAATAAAAAATTTGGGAAATAAAGAATTGTTGGTAATAAATTATCTCTAATATAAGAAACAATACATTGCCAAGCTTCTGAGTCCGCATCTAAATTAATAATTTTTCGGCTTCTGCCCTTTTGTTTTCCAACCAAATTTATAGTCCAAAAATTATTGGTTTTAATACATTTAGAGTTTTCAAAAGACTTAGATTTTTTTATTTCTATCTCACCAATAGCTTCTGTTAATATGAAATTACATTTATCTTCTGCAAATTTCTTAATCTTAAGTTCATCTAATTTGCTCAATTTCAGAGTAGCGGTAACTGAGGAGTTTTTACTAAAATTGGAAGTTTCCCCAATTGGAATTAGTTCATAATCATCTTGAATTGTTTGAAAGCCTAAACATTCAATCGTATCCTTCGATTCTTGTGAATAACTCCAATAATTTAAAGCTTCTAATACTGTTGTTTTTCCACTTTCGTTTAACCCTATTAAAGTATAAATGTTGGAACTTGAATCTAATTTTATAGTTGTATCTTCAATTCCCTTAAAATTTGAAATTCTAAAATTTAAAAAATCCACAAATTAACCTCTCGTTCCTTAAGTATAACATTTATAGAGGAAATTACAGTGATTGTTAAGTTTTATTACCAGAATTTGCAAATTTTATCCAATGTAGTTAACTTTAATAAAAACATGTTATAATTAAGTTAATGCAATTAAACTTAATTAAGGTTAATCTATAATGAAGGAATACAAATCAGGAACATATATTTTACACAAAGGTTACAAACCATTTAATCCGTCATTTATCAATGATGATATAGATTGGAAGTTAGATGAACTCGCACCATTATTGCAAGACGCAAGTCTTTGGCTTGGGAAATTAAATTCTTATGCTGATTTAATTCCTAATATTGAATTTTTTATAAAAATGTACGCGACCAAAGAAGCAACAAATTCAAACAGAATTGAAGGCACAAGAACAACATTTGATGACGCTATTTCACCTGTTGAACAAATTAAACCCGAATTCCGTGATGATTGGCACGAGGTTCAAAACTATATTCAAGCAATAAATTATTCTATTGAAAGATTAAATGAATTGCCTATTTCAATGAGGTTAATTAAAGAGGCTCATAAAATTTTATTGCAAGGTGTTAGGGGCGAACACAAAACACCAGGAGAGATTAGAAAAACACAAAATTGGATTGGCGGTTCTTCGCTTCAAGATGCTTTTTTTATTCCACCAGAACCTAATATGTTGCCGGATTTATTGACTGATATTGAAAAGTTTTTGCATAATGAGAACTTACAAGTCCCTGAAATAATAAGATCCGGCATTGCACATTATCAATTTGAAACAATCCACCCATTTTTAGACGGTAACGGTAGAACCGGTAGGCTTTTGATTATTTTGTATTTGATAAGTACAGGATTATTGAATAAACCAGTTTTATATATTTCAGACTTTTTCGAAAGAAATAGAATGTCTTATTATGATTCACTTTCAATGGTTAAACAAACAAATAATATTACTCAATGGTTGAAATTTTTCTTGAGTGGAGTTATTGAAACATCAAAAAATAGTATCAAAACTTTTGAAGAAATCATAAAACTAAAAAAAGAAGTTGAAAGCAAACTCGAGAAAACTGGTAAAAAGGCAACAAATGGTCAAAAGTTACTAAAATTGCTATATTCTCAACCAAAAGTTAATGCTCAAATAATAGCCAACGAACTTAATCTTTCAATTGTTACAGTAAACAGTTTACTAAAAACCTTTGTTGAAATTGGTATCTTAGAAGAAAAAACAGGCATGAGTCGTAATCGTTATTATGTATTTGAAGATTACATTAAAATATTTAGATAAAAAACTAATGCTTTAGTTTTGTACCATATATAAGTTTTTCCAAGTTTTCAGTAGCTTGTTTCATTCCTGACAAATACTGCATGGAATTAGTGGTATTAAAATTTACAATTCCTTTTAATAGTACTTTTAAAAATAATGTTACTTTTGTAAAAAAGTGAAACATGTATTCTGCTTCTTTTTGATTGAATTTGGGTTTGTGATTCCAGTCCAAAAAACATCCATGTGTAACTTGTGAACTATCATTATAAAACCCGAAAACTATATCCCTTAATGAATATTCAAATACATCATTAAGCCTAAAGCCTGTATTATCAAGTTCTTTATACATTTGTTCATATCTCATAAATTCTGGTTTAAAATTTTTGAAAAATTTATCAATTTTATTAAAATTTTCTTCAGTTATTATAAAATCTTTAAGTTTAGTAGCATTTAAAATTTTGAATTTAGCAGAATCTTGTATTGTATCAAAACATTTTTTATTTTCTACTAATAATTCTTTTTTTGAACATGTGTTTCCTTCTATATCAATAGGTTCACCGTCTTTAAGACTTTTAAATACAATAAAGTTATTCTTAATCTTAAGGATTTGCGCTTCATCAAGATAATCATTTATTTTATTTGGAAAGTGCGATAAATATGCAATAAGAATAACAGTTTCTATCGCACTTCTCAAAATAATTTTTGCTTCATTTATTTGATTTTCACATTTTGAATTCTACTGAATGCGTCTAAAAAAGTACCTGTATCTGTAAAATATCCGTCTTGTCGTGGAAATACAAGATTTAATTTCGTGTAATAATTTTGTCCTAATTTTTTCTTTAAAATATCTTGTTCCTTTTTGTATTCAGTTAATTCTATCATTAATGGTCGCATAACTTTTATTATTCTATTTGAAGTTTTGGTTTTGGTATTATACACAAAACCAAGTATCGTTTTACTATCGCCTTTTCTATTAAAATTTTTATTTCTTTGAACCTGTTTATTTATCCTAATAGTGTTCTTACAAAAATCAACGCAATCCCAAGTTAAACCTAATAATTCGCCTGCGCGCAAACCTGTATAAAAATCAAATTTAATTGCCATACCATAATAGTGATTTGAACATTCTGCTAAAATATTTTCTTGTTCTTCTCTTGTGAAAACTTCTACTTCTTTCTTGCTTCCACGTCTTAATTTTACGGTTAATAATGGATTTCGGATAAGTTCACCTCTTTTTAGTGCGAAATTTATGCAACTACTCATTACAAGGTGTATGTTTTCAACAGTTTTGTTTGACAATCCACCCTTACCTGTTAATCTGCCATTTGTGTATAAATGATTATAAAATTTTTGAATATCATCACCGTTTAAGTTTACAAAAGCTATATTGCCGATATTGGGCTTTATATGTCTTCTGATAATCATTTCATAACTTTGACTTGTTGATTCTCTTAATCCATATATTGCACTATTGTAAAACCACTTTTCAAAATACTCGCCAACTTTTATACATTTAGAACTAATATCAATACCAGCGTTATGTTTAGACATTAAATCTTTTAATCTTAAACGAACTTCTTTTTCTGAATTCCCAGTACAAGATTTAAATTTTCTGTTACCCTTAACATCAATTCCAATTTCAAATTTGCCTTTCCATTTTCCACTTCTTGTATCTTTATAAATACAACCCTCACCGTTACTTCTTCTTTTTGCCATTACGCAACCTCTCTTTCTTCTTTCACAAAGTTATAGAATGTATTTGTTTTGAGCTTTAGTAATTCACAAGCCTTTTTAGCTGTAATTTTACGACAAGACCAATCACTATAAACTTCTTGCCAATTACTAGGCTTTTGTATTTTCTTTCTACCCTTGTATTTACCCTCACGTTTAGCAATGGCAATTCCGTCTTTTTGTCGTTCTAAAAGATTTGCTCGTTCAAACTCATAAATTGCCCCTAAAAAAGTAATCATTAATTTGCCAAAGTTGCTTGAAGTATCAATACTTTCCTTTATACTAAAAAGACCAATACCTTTATTATTAAGATATTCCACAATATCTAACAAATCTTTTGTATTACGTGCTAATCTTGATAAATCTTTTACATAAACTGTATCGCCCTCTCTAACATACTCTAGCATAGCTTGTAATTGTGGACGTTGCGTATTTTTACCACTTACTTTTTCTTCAAAAACTTTGTCTAGTTTAAAATTTTGCAGTAAAGATTTTTGACTTTCAGTGTTTTGTTCAATAGTGCTAACTCTGATGTACCCGACTTTTTGACCTTTTGTCATTTTGTTCATAGTAAAATCCCCTTTTACTTATTTGTAAGATGACGAGTGTTTAAAGTAAAGACTTTATCACTGAAATGACTGAAAATAAAAAATCCAAGTCTATTCAGGGAGATTTAAGTGCCAAAATATACCACGTTTAGAGTGTACCCTACAACGTGATAAAACTTAATCAATTTAGATTAAGTTTAGACTATGAAGACTCACAAGTTAAAATGCAGATTACTCATAAATATCAACCTTATACCTACTGATTCGAGGTGTATTGGCTCTATATGTTTATTACCTTGTTGAGTGATAATGTGTTCTCATCATCTATGTAATACATGAACCATTGTTTTGGTAACCGTGGCATCTGATTCATCTGCCGGAGCGTTTAAATAAAACTGCAAAATGTAATCCACATATATATAATATAGTTTTTTGAAATTTCGTCAATAAAACTTGAAGATTTGTAAACTTTTTATTTTTCTCTCACCAAACAGTCCATTTAATTATGTCTAAAATCTTCTTTGGGATAGTGCTATAATTCACTTTTGGCAATATTTTCCATGTAATCATTGGTTAAATAAGCAAAAATTTTATTTGTTGCTCATCAATCTCTCTACTAATGGTCTTAAAAATTTTTAGATTAAACGTAGCTTTTATATTATCATGATAATATTTTCGGTATAGTCACTAATGATTTTGTATGTATTACTATTTTCTATACTCTTATAAGAGTAATTTTTATAATAGTATTATTTTATTCTTTTCCTTTTCGCCCCACCTAAAATTTTTAGTGGTATCTTTTTTGCCATTCTTTAATCAGTTCTTTTGTTTTAAGTCGTTTCTCTCTTTGTTCTAAAGTTTCGTCTTTATATTTAAGATAATCTTTGAGAAAATTTATTCCTACTAATAAGGTTATAATGACTAAATAAATTAATAAGAATAGTATAAAATTTTTACCAATAAAGCCTAAAACTATTATAAATAAAAATAAGCTTGCTGATTGAAAACAACTTTTTCCTCCATCACGGAGAATTAGTTTTAAAAAATTCATAAGATATCCTTTTTTTATTAGTTATTACACAATGAGAAAATATTGCAATAAGTTTATAGAATGTTTAGTAAACTCCATTTCTATATTTTAGATAATTTTCATAATTTTCTTCAAAGTCTTTATAACGAAAATAATCTTCTTTTTCCTTTTTAGTCATATCTTTTGTCATATCAATATAACAAGTTCCATTTTTCCAAACTCCAATTCCACCAGTTGTAGGAGAACCACATGGAGTTCCATTTTTAGGGGGTGCAGGATTTGCTAATTTGGCAAGTTGTAATTCTTTTCCTCCAGTTATAATAGGATTAGGACTATTATGCCATAAAGAGCATTTATTATATTTTTTTAAAATCAACTTATCAAAATTTATCCAAGTTTCTATTGGTACTTTTACATCTGTACCAGAAAACGAATATTTATATTCTTTAGTATAACTATTATAGTTTATAGCTTCTGAACATCTTAACACTCGAAGATATTGAGATTTTTCCTTTCTGTAAATAACATTACAACTTAGATTCTTATTTTGATAATTCATTTTTATATTGTATTTATCGCCGTCTTTAAATACTCGTACAGGTAAATCTCTATCAATTTCATAATTTCTTGGAATATTAGAAATTTCTATTGGAACTAATCTAGACATCTTTTTGCCCCAAAAATTTTCATATTCTTCTTTTCGCAAAATTTTTACTGAAATTCTACTATCTTTTTCTCCAATAAATTTTGTTTGCACATCTTTTAAAGATAAATTTTCAGTAGAAATGCCACCAACTTCTATAATAATATCTCCAGTTCTCAATTTGTTTGTTTCCATATTACAATGTGGTAAAAACTTTTGTACTACAATTTGGTTATTTACTTTTTGTAATACAATGCCTAAACCAGCATTCGGAATATCATTGGCATAAACTCTCACTGCACTTAATAAGCAAATAAATAAGCTAATATAGAATTTTTTCATAAATTTATTCCTTTTAAAATATTTTTAACACAACGATAAATGAATACAATAATTTATTTTTCTTTTTCCTGTTTGCTAATCCCAATATAACGATATTTACCCATGTCTAGAGCTTCGAAATAAATTGACCTATACTTTTTTCGTTCAACATCTTTATTTGAAATATTTTTGCAATAATCAGAAGGTATATAACTATCTCTTGGTCTACCATAAAGACCAGATAATGTATCTTTAAACCATTTTGTTGTAAATTCTAAATTCAAAGGCATTATTGATAATAATTTTTCTATTTCAACTTCAATTTCTCGTACCATATTATTTGACCTCCGTAACTAATACTTTGAATACCCCATTTGGTTTGTCAAAAATTATAAAATCATGCCAGTTTATAAAATAATCATTTTTTAAAGTTATAGGTAAATAATTATTTTTATTGTGGTTAGATTTACATATATGCCAACATTTAACTCCTTTGCACACCGTAGAACCGTTTTCTAATGAAAATTCAAAATCTGTCTGTTTAGGAGATAAAATCTTTTGCCATGTTTTAGCTTGATTTGTTATTGTAATCACATATCCTACTAAAAAATTCTTTTCCGTTTCTTTAAAATATTCTATACGTGATACATCTTTTAAATGCCCATACTTGCTTAAATCATTCGCACTTTGGTCTTTTAGTTTATAATTAATATTGTTACAAAAATATTCAAATTTACTCGTTTTATACTTTAATTCAATCGGAATTAAGCTCCCATTATTACAAACAAGAACTAAATCTATATTTCGATTTTTTCCTTGGTAATTTTTTAATGGATACTCTAAACAGATTGTATAAATATCTTTGTATAATTCTTTTATTTTCCAAGCTAGGTAAAATTGGAATTCTAATTCACTATTAAATAAAGGATTAGTTTTTGATAGTTCTTCTAAAACATAATAAATATCTAATTTTGTATTTAAAATTGTATTTAAACTCATTCTTACCTATTTTTTAGGTAAATAAAAAATAAAAATTTACCTATCATGTAATAAATTCTATCAATTAGGTAAATTGAAGTCAATTACTTACCTCTTTTCGTATTTTGAATTGCAAAAATTCTTAATAAAATTGAAAGTGAGGTTTATATGAATATAAAAAATCTGTTTGGACGAAAGATAAAAGAATATCGCAAAAAGAAAAATCTAACACAGGCACAGTTAGCGGAACTTGTGAATGTAGATGATAAACATATAAGTTGTATTGAGAGCGGTAAAAATTTTCCGTCTGCAGATTTAATAGAAAGACTTGCAACATCATTAGGAGTTGAACCAAAAGATTTGTTTGAGTTTTACTACCTGCAAGAAACCGCCGACCTAAAAACAGATATAATATCAATGCTTGATAAATTAAATCAAGATGAATTGTCATTAGCTCATAAATATGTGCGTACATTCTTGATAAAATAAATCATTTCTGTAATAATCACATCATGGAAACATTTTTTACTTCAATTTCTAATAGGGAGTATGCAACAGCATTTTTAATTATTTTTATTTTGTCATATTGTATTATAAAAAGTTCTGATGTTATAAAATCTCTATTACAAGTTTTAAAATTGATATTTTTTTCTAAATTAACTATACTCTTTTTAATTCCAACTATGTATTTAATAGTAGTAACTTATTTAATGTTTAAGTGTAATATTTGGGACTATACACTATTAAAAGATACTATATTTTCTATTGTTGGCTGTTTACTATTATTTGGTAAAGCGATTGGGACAGATAATTTTCATAAGATTTATAAAGATAATATTGTTGGTTATTTTTCAGCTATTTATTTTTTTGAATTTTTTGTTAATTTTCATGATTTTAATATTTTTGTTGAATTTGTATTAGTAGCTTTTGTAACATTAGTATGTGCTACAAGTACCTATATGGAATATTCTAAAGAAGAAACTCAAAATGTAAAAGAGGCTAAGCAATTTTTAAATGGAATTCAAATATTTATATGTGCCTTTTTAATTTTACACAGTAGCATTTGGGTATTTAAAGAGCCAATGCAACTGTTCAATATTCATTCCCTGCAAATATTATTGTTACCAATAATTTATACTTTATTTTTATATCCAATATGTTTTGCTATTTATGTTTATGCTAAATACGAAACAATATTAACAAGTATGTATGTATTACGAGATAATCTACATAAACAAATTTCTTCATTTAAATTTGCTTATAAAACTTTTAAATTATGCGGAGTAAATATTGAACAGCTTAAATTATGGCAACACTTTTTTCTTGGTACGTATGGCGGTTATGATGTCGATTTAAATATAGAAAAAATGGTTGACGAATTTAAACAAAGATATAAACATTTAGATTCCCCTCAAACTGATACAGATATTTCTTTAGATTTATCATTAGGTTTTATGACTGAATTAGGTTTTCCAATAGCCTCATATAAATATGCAAATTATTCTGAGGGCTATGGTAATTATCAGGCACTTTCTTATAATACTGAAGATAACAATAGATACTATTGTGTTATAGGTAATCAACAATATCCGCAATCGTATATGTTATATGATTATATACAATGTGCGGATAACATAAAAACAGAATTAAAGATATTCTCAAAATATTGCAATAGTTTATACAATAAAATTTTTTGTGAAAATTTAAAAGATAAATATATTTCTAAAATAGTTAAAACAAAAAAATTTTCTTTTGAAAAAGGACTATATACTGTTAAATTTATTCTTGATAAAAATCATATTGGCAACACTATGTCAGTAACATTTGAAATAAAAAAGACAAATCCAACAGAATTTTGTGAATACGAACAACAATACTTAAAACAAAAATGATTTTCGGGAACTTTATACCTCACCACACTAAAACATTTCATCATTCGCCAGAGAACGCTCTCATTTTAAATTTTTAAACAGGGATTTTTAAGCCGAGAAAAATCTCATATTAGGAAAACTTGTGTCCACGACCAAGAATTCTTATCGTGTAATGAGAGGGGCTATATGGGGTGTGTACTCAAATTGTTACATAACTTTTTCAAATTAACGAGTTTTGTTATGAAATTTTAATTCAAATTATTTTATTGTGTTGCTAAATGTGTTGTTTATACTAAAAAAGTGAGTTTTAGAAAATCTCTAAAACTCACTTTTATCAAATGGTTGCGGGAGCTGGACTTTCGGAGCTTACGACGAAACAGTGGCTTGTCCACATAAGGTTAAAATCCAGCAAAATTTTTTACAAAAAAAAAAAAAAAGAGATGAAAAAATCATCTCTTTTGTCTAAATGGTTGCGGGAGCTGGATTTGAACCAACGACCTTCGGGTTATGAGCCCGACGAGCTACCAGACTGCTCCATCCCGCGCTACTTATTCAATTGTTCTACGTTCTGGTAGCTCGCCTTGTCTTTTATCTGACTACGCAACCTGTCGGTTACTTGGCTGCTCCATCCCGCGTTATTAAATTTGTAATTGAGCGAAACACTCTCAACATCTTTATTATGCTACGTAAATTTTAAAAATCAACCTTTTTTCTTTTTTAATCGTGATTTTTTACAATGTTTGTAATATTTACCCCTCCAGAATTTTAAGCAAAAAAAAAAGAGTCATTTGTTTTTGACCCTTTTGGAATTTTTAAAATTGTTCTAAATTCCTCGTAATGTGTAGTGTAGTGTAGTGTGTGTTATGTGTTTAAAAAATCTTACCTCAAGCCCATTGGGTCTTGATATCTTGTCCTCGTATTTATATTAAGTATTTTTCTTCTGAAAAATTTCATATTTTCCTCAAAATATATCCTTTTTGTTACATAACTTTACAAAACCATCTTTTTATCCTCAGTTTGTATGATTAATATTATTTGAATATAAGTTATACTCAAAGTACGTAATAGTCTTTATATTAAGAAGGAGATATCAATGAAAATATTAGTTTCTAACGATGACGGCATTGCAGCTAACGGTATTCACGCTTTAGTTGAAGCCCTAAGCCCTGACCACGATGTATACGTTGTTGCTCCAGACAGAGAACGTTCTGCTGCGGGTCATTCTCTTACTCTTCACACTCCATTAAGAGTTGATGAAGTTGAGCCAATCTACGGTGCTAAAAGAGCTTGGAACACTTCTGGTACCCCTGGCGACTGTGTAAAAATCGCAGTTAACGCAATTCTTTCTCCAGAAGAAAGACCTGACCTTGTAATCTCTGGTATCAACCACGGTCCAAACCTAGGTACTGATATTTTATATTCTGGTACTGTAAGTTGTGCCCTTGAAGGTGCTTTAATGAACATTCCTTCAATCGCAGTTTCTCTATGCAGTACATCTACTGAGCTTGAATCATTCAGACCTACAGCTCACTTTGTATCAAGCCTATTACCACACCTAGAAGATTTCAACTTCCCTCCAAAAGTTATCTTAAACATCAACTACCCTGGTGTTCACGGTGATGACATCGGAGGAATTGCAATCACTGAACTTGGTGCAAAAATGTTCACAGATGATTACGAAAAAAGAATTGACCCTCGTGGTAAAACATATTACTGGATGGCTGGCGAATTAACTTCTGACCCTGCTGATGCAATGACAGATATCGCTGCTGTTCGTAATAATCGTATCTCAATTACACCTGTAACTTTTGAAATGACTAAAAAAAGCTTAATGGCTGAATTGAACAGTGTTCTTTGCAAACACGATGTATGCGAATGGTTTAAATAATTAAACAAAAAAGAGAGGCGAAGCCTTCGGCTTCGCCTCTCTTTTCATACCAACCTAATGTTCAATAATAAATCCACCAACGTCTTTTTCAACGTGAAGTGTATTATTCAAAGCATTAACAAGTTCTCCTTTAGTATTTGCAGTATAAAACTTTCCGCTAGTAACAGCAGAAACGCATTTTAGCTGATTAATATCATCTCTGTTATTGATATTAAAAGCAATCACATCAATTTTAAAATCTTTTCTTTTTGCCAAATTTTTCATCACATAATCGCAAGGACTTTCATCACAATTTTCTCCGCCGTCAGAAAGAAGAATAATATGTTTTTTACCAGAAAAATCTGCAAAGTCTTTTTCTACAGCTTTTTTGAGCGAATATGTAATTGGAGTCATTCCACGAGCTTTTGTTTTAAAGACTGCATCAGAAATATTCACGGCATTATTTGAATAAATAGGAACGACAAGTTTTGAAGCCCGACAGCATTCATACGGGGAAAAACCTAATCTATGTCCATAGACTCTCAGTCCTATTTCAGTATCAGGGTTAATAGAACGAACTATTTCAGAAACTGTACTTTGCATCAATTCTAATTTTCGTGCATTTCCCAAAAACTCGTTCATACTATTTGAATAATCCATGATAAACAAGATTTTTTCATTCTGATTTGTATTTATTTTGCTATAATTGCCGTAGTCATAGACTTTATAGTTATCGTTTGCAAAAATTGCGTTTGAAACTAAAAATGACATTAAAATGATAAAAAATAGATTTTTCATAATCTAAATTTTTGACAAATTTATAAAATTTTAATATTACCAAAATGGCTAATATAATTTATTTATGGTATAAATTTATAGGTGATTTTTGGAGAGAAAAAATGACAACATATTATGAAAACATAGACAAAGATAGATTAAAAAATTTATTCATAAAATTCTGCGAATTTGACACTGGTTCTTGCGAAGATACAAAAAAGGGTATTGAACCGAGCACAAAGAAACAAGTTGAATTTGCAAAGAAAATTCTTGTAAAAGTTTTGAAAAAAATCGGTTTAAAGGACGTAAAGCTTGATAAGACAGGAACTGTTACCGCATATTTAAAAGGCAATATTAAAAATAGCCTAACACTTGGACTAATTGCACATATGGACACAAGCGAACAAGCTCCTACAGGTCCTGTAAAGCCTTTAGTTCACGAATATAAAGAAGGTAACATTGTTTTAAACGAAAAAACAGTTATTGAAGCTTGTGATTTAGAACCATACAAAAATCAAACAATTATAACATCAGACGGAAGAACACTTTTAGGTGCAGATGACAAAGCAGGTATTGCAGAAATACTAGAAGCGATAAGTGTTTTAATCGAGCACCCAGAAATTGAAAGACCAAACATAAAAGTTGCGATTACACCAGACGAAGAAATTGGAGAAGGTGTAACTAATTTTTATATTAAAAAATTTGGTGCAAACATTGCGTACACAGTTGACGGTTCAGAAGTTGATAACATTGAATCAGAAACCTTCAACGCATTTAACCCAGAAATAACAATTATTGGTGTTCCTGTTCACTGTGGTTATGCTTACGGGAAAATGGTTAATGCCATTGAAGTTGCAACAGCAATTATGAACAAAATCCCTAAAAATGAACTTCCTGAATCAACACGTGAAAGAGAAGGTTATTATCACGTTGATGTGATTAACGGAAGCGTAAATGAAGTTACTATGAAAATGCTTGTGAGAGATTTTGATTTTGAAGGTGCAAAAGCAAGAATAGAAATTTTGCGCAAAATAATTGCGGAAGTTGAAAATGATTACAAAGGTTGCAAAATAACCCTAAAAGAAAATGAAAAATACCATAACATGAAGGAAAAGCTTATGGAGTTACCAGAGGTTATTGAATATGCCAAAGAAGCAATCAGACGTTCTGGAATGGAACCTAAAGAGCCTGTTGTTAGAGGTGGAACAGACGGCGCTATGTTGACGCTTAGAGGTTTATTAACTCCAAACTTAGGTACTGGTGGAGTTAATTTCCACTCAAAGAAAGAATTTGTTTCTTTAGAAGCTATGGCAAAATCTTCTGAAAACATTTTAAACCTTGTTAATATTTGGGCAGAAAAAGCAGATGAGATAAGTAATAAATTATGATATTAAAAGAGAAATTACAACAAAATGTATTTATAAAAGCCTTTAAAAATCTTCGTTGGTTTGAATGGGTAATGTTCTTATCAATGGTGATTATCGGTGCAAATTATATGTTAACTGATACAACGCACCCTCATTGGTATTTGGTTATAAACTACATTTGCTCACTTATGGGTATATGTTGCATTTTCTTGTGCGCGCACGCAAGTTGGCCAAAATGGATTTTCGGAATGATGAATACATTATTATATTCCGTAATCCTTTTCCACAACCATATCTACGGCACATTTGCACTTGAATTATTATACTATTTTCCTGCTGGTATCGTAGGTCTGATTTTATGGAGAAAACACCTTGATACAAAAGATTTAGAAAAATGTAAAACACGTGTTATGAGCTGGAAATTAAGATTACTAATGCTTTTAATCGTAATTGTTAGTACACTTTCTCTAAGATATTTTCTTATACAAATTGGTGGAGAATCACCACTACTAGATGCAATGACAGTATCTATCGGTATGATTGCGACATTCTATGAAATCAAAAGGTTTGCAGACCAATATTTCTTATGGTTGATGACTGATATTGTCGGAATTTTAATGTGGGTTCAACAAGCTGACACAATTATGATTACTAAAAAAAGTATATATTTGATTATGTCTCTAATCGGTTTATACAATTGGTACAAATTCCAAAAAGAAAGAAATAAAGAAAATTCTTAATTTAAAATGAACTTTTTAAAAGATTTCTCGTTATATAAAGTATAAAGAGGTAAAAATGGAAAATTTAGACAACATTTCAGAATTAATCAAAGAAGCAAAACCTTTATATTTCGATAGAAAAAAGAAAAGAATTCAAACAGGTGTAATTTTAGGTTTGTTTTTATTAGTAATGCCAATTATACCTATAAACACATACATTCAACACGAGAACATTTTATCTCAAGACTCAATCCTTGAATATCAAGGATTACCTACTGATGAATATGGCTTATTAATGGTGTATTAGTTTGAAACAAATAATAGAAAATAATAAATTAAAAATTCAATCTATAATAAAAAAATTTGTAGGTGTTCCAAATGAAGATTTGGAGCAAGAGATTTTTTTGCGTGTGTGGAAAAGACTAGACACATACAAAGAGCAAAACAAATTCACTCAATGGGTCTGCACTGTGGCATCTAACGTTTGTAAGGATTTTTTGAAATCAAAAAGTTATAAAACCACATCTAAACAAGTTTCTGATGAAAATATTTCTGAAAACTTGAAATCAAATGACACTCCAGAAAAGATTTTAGACAAAAAACTAAGAGGAAAACTAATCCTTAAAGCAGTTGATAACCTTCCTAAAAAATTAAAACAAGTCGTTATTATGTATGAATTTGAAGGTAGAAGTTATGAAGAAATTTCTAAAAAATTAAATGCTCCAGAAGGTACAATAAAATCAAGACTTTATAACGCAAGAAAAACACTTGCAGAACAGTTAAAAGAACTTCTTTAAAAAATTTTTAAATAAAAAATGAACATTTTTAAAAATTTATCGTTATAGAGAATATAAGAAGTTAAATATCAAAATTTTTAAGTGCACGAAAAATTTTGATAAAAAGATTTAAAATAGGAGAAAAAGAATGAAAAAATTATGTTTACTTTTAGCTTGTATTATGGGCTTATCAGCTGGTGTACAAACAGCACAAGCACACGACGGAATGCCACCTAAACGTCCACCATGTGGTGAACACATGAAAGGCGCACCTCTTCCACCACCTGATTTTGCAAAATTAAAATTAACAGATGACCAAAAAGCTAAACTTGATGCAAATCAAAAGGCAAGCAGAGAAAAAATTAAACCAATATTCAAAAAATTAAAAGAAAATAAAACAAGAATTGACGTAATTAAAGCTTCTACAACAATGACAGAAGACCAAAAAGTTCAAAAAATTATGGCAATTAAAAAAGAAAACAAAGAATTGAAAAAACAAGCTAACGAAATTCGTGAAGCAGATATGAAATACTTTGAATCAATTTTAACAGCTAAACAAAAGAAAACATTTGAAAAAATAAAACAAGAACAAATGAAAAAAATGGAACAAGCTAGAAAAAATCACAAAAGACCAGAACCACCAAAAGGCGGTAACCCTTTTGAAGGCAAATGTCCAACAAGATAAAAATAATTAAATAATAAGAGAGGCGAAGCCGAAGGCTTCGCCTCTCTATTTAATAAAAGGAGCGGTTGAGGTAAAACCTCAACCGCTCCTTTGTTTATGTAATCAATATGATTATTTACCTGATTTAGCGATGATTTCTTCTTCAACGTTTCTAGGTACTTGTTCGTAGCTTTTGAATTCCATAGAGAATGTACCACGACCTTGAGTGTTAGAACGTAAGTCTGTAGCATAACCAAACATGTTAGCTAGAGGAACTGTAGCTCTAACGATTACGTTACCTGTGTTACCTTGAGGTTCTTGA
>SAMEA104315429__coassemble_965_pt1 | contig 15733 bp, 13 predicted proteins | sample SAMEA104315429__metabat2_high_PE_022 | metagenome-assembled genome bin SAMEA104315429 (sample SAMEA104315429) | gut metagenome | biome: Monkey gut; feature: monkey-associated habitat; material: faeces | place: China | collected 2013 | reverse complement strand
TTACTAGACGGATCTATGGACGCTGGTATTAACCTACAAGTTGGTATCACATCAGGCGAAGATTCAGTTATCAATCTTGAAGGTTCGTTATTTGCAAAAACAGATGCTGCTTCATTACTAGGTGAATACAAACTTACTGCTAACGGTGATAAGAGTATTCAAAGAGCTACAAAAGATACTACTCATTATGTAAAAATCGGTAATGATTTCTTTACAGCTGATGCGGCTGATGGTAAAGTCTTGACAAAAGCTGCAGATCAAGCTGCTGCAAAAACAGCTTGGGACGAAATTGATGCCGGGGATAAGTCAGTTGCAGCTAAAGATACTGAGTTTACAATCAAAGATTCTAAATCAGCTGCAGATGCATTAGATTTTATCTTTACAAATGATATCACAGCGCAAGCATTTTTAGATAACGTTGATACTGCTTTGGCAAACGTAACTGACAGAAAAACAGCAATCGGTGCTGCACAACAAAGAGTTGCATCTGCAATGGAAGTAACTAATGTAATGTCAACAAACTTTACATCAGCAAATTCATTGATTAAAGATGCAGACATTGCTGAAGAATCTTCTAATTACATTAAGAACCAAATTCTTCAACAAACAGCATCAAGCTTGTTAGCAACAGCAAACCAAAACCCACAAATTGCATTGAGTTTAATATAGTGAATAGGTATTAGTGAGTAGTGAATAGAAATATTCACTACTCCAGATACCAATTAGTGAATAGTCATGAGTGAGCAGTGAATAGAAACAGTCTTTTCTGTCATGCTGAACTTGATTCAGCATCTGACCAGCGAACGGATTATCCATTCACCACCCTCAGATTCCGTATCAAGTACGGAATGACATTAAAAGAGAGTCTACTCACAACTCACTAAATCCTACTCACCAATTCACTCCAGTGCTGAACTCGTTTCAGTACCTGATAATAGAATAGATTCTGAAACGAGTTCAGACAATCTAAACTAATTAAATTCATAAACAATTTGTTGGTGTAGATTATTAAAGGATTAATAATAAACTTAATCTAATAGCCATAGTGATTGCCGTGTTGGTTGTTACTAGGCGGCCAACATGGCACACTAAGCAAATTTTATTTTGAGATTATTTATAATCGGAAAAGAGCGACCTTGAAAATTTTTTCAAGGTCGCTCTTTTATTCTTAATTTTTGTTTGTAAACATATTGCAAACTTGATTGGATTTTTTTAAAATATAAGTGGTGAATAGTGAATAGACGTTAGTGAGTAGAAACAGTCTTTTCATGTCGTGCTGAACTTGTTTCAGCATCTTACCAACGAAGAATTAATAAATACAACGATAAATATATTAACGTTGAAAGTGCACATTTGACACTGGTAAGACCCTGAAATAAATTCAGGGTGACAGTATGGGTCTTACCGTTACTCACAACTCACCACTCACTAAATCCTACTCACTGTGTCGGCTTAGTAAAGCCGACCTACAATTAAAGGTAAATTATGAATCAAGCACAAAAGAAAATTTTAATAGTTGACGATGACGACGAAATCAGAGAACTTCTTGAATTCGACGTTGCTCAAAGTGGTTATTTTGTTGACACTGCAAAAGACGGTCTTGAAGGTTTGAACAAAGCTCTTAACAATTCTTATGACCTTATCCTTTTAGATGTTATGATGCCTAAAATGAACGGATTTGATGTTTGTAAAAATATCAGAAATGCAAAAATAAACATTCCAATCCTTCTTTTAACTGCAAAAGGTACAATCGAGGATAAGACAGAAGGTTTTGATTGCGGTGCAGACGACTACTTAGTAAAACCATTTGATATCCAAGAAGTTTTGTTAAGAATAAGAGTTCTTCTACGCAGAAACCAAGTTGTAGAAGATACAAACTCTTTATCGAACGAAATTCTTCAGGCTGGTGATATCACAATCTTGCCAGAAAGTCTTGAAGTAATCATCGTTAACAAAAAGGTTAAACTTACTCCTACAGAGTTTGAAATTTTATACTGTTTAATGCAACATTTCAACAACCCTGTTACGCTTGCAGTGCTTCTAGACGAGGTTTGGGGTTACGATTCAGATGAAGATGTTCGTATGCTTAGAGTTCACGTGGGTGGGCTTAGAAACAAAATCGAGCCTAATGTTAAATCGCCTCAATACTTGCACACAGTAACAAATGTAGGTTACAAGTTAACTCCATTTAAAGAAGATTAATCATGAAGAAATATTTTAAATTAAAAAGATTAAAAATCGCAGAACAAATCCTTATTGTATTGTTTTGCGCCGTTATGGTTCCAATGATTGTTAGTGGTCTTATCATTAACAATATCAACCAACATGCAATCCGTGCGCAATTGAGAAGTTCTGCAATGCTTGTATCAAGTATGGTTAGTGAAGAAATTGATATGTTCATAGCAACAACCTACAACGAGCTTCAACAAATTGATGCTGTTTTAAAAACTATTCCGGCTAACTCTCGACAAGCTTATCTTACTGATTTAAAAAGAAATTTTCCTCAGTTTGAAGATTTAAAAATTGTCAGTAACTTGAATGGTTTTGACAAATTATATGAACAAAATCTTAAAAAAGATATGATTACAATCAACATTAAAACCTTTGACGGTAAGTATTTGATTGCAACGTATAATCTTGAATTATTTAAAAAATTCTTATTTCGTTCTCTAAAAGATGATGTTAGACAAATTTATGTATTCTCATACAAAAATGAAGAGGTTCTTGCGGCGCACAACTTTACATCAGAATTATTTATTGAGTCGAAAAACCTTTTACCAAAACATTTAGAAGAAAACAAGCCAATTGTTTTTGGTAACGTTAAAAACCAACCTCTTTGTTATTACAAAAAAACAAATCCAGATTTAATAATTATCGTAAATACGACTGCGAAAGTTACGAATGATACAATTAATGAAAATCGTTCAAAACTTTTATTAGCAGTATTTATTTCGTCATTATCAATCTTTTTTGTTGTAGCATTATACATTTATTATATGTACATCAACATAAGACAGTTATTTAAAGGTATCATTGCTGTTTCGCAAGGTAATTATCAAAGACAAATTCGTTTATTGAAAAATATCTTTACTCCGTATGAAATCGTTTTCCTAGCATTTGAATTTAACAAAATGGCGAATGAAATTCACAAATCCTACAAAGAGCTTGAAAAGAAAAATGCTGAACTTGTTGAACTTAATGAATTTCGTTCAAACTTAATTGACACGGTAAGCCATGAGCTTAGAACCCCTTTGACAAGTATTCAAGGTTATACTTCAAGACTTCTTAGACAAGATATTCAAATCGATGAAGAAACTAAACAAAAATCTCTTAAAATTATTAAGCGTCAGTCAGAAAGACTTAAACGTATGATTGAAGATTTACTTGTAATTCCTGATATTGAGCGTGAAAGAATTAAAATGAATATTGAGCCGGTTTGGATTATTGAAACAATCGAAAATTCAAAGGTTCTTATCAAAGATAAAAATAAAAAAGAAATCGAAAGTTCAATACATGAAGATTTTCCGTTAGTTCTTGCGGATAAAGACAGGTTGGAACAAATCATTTTGAACTTACTTGATAATGCTGCAAAATATGCTTACGAAGATACGCTGATAAAAATTGACGGCGAAGTTACTGAAAACGAAGCTATTATCAAGATTTCTAATCAAGCAGATTATATTCCAGAAGACAAATTATCAAAATTGTTTGAAAAATTTATCAGAATGGACGATTCTACAACAAGGACTTCTCGAGGAACAGGTTTGGGCTTGTTTATTGTAAAAGGTCTTGTGGACTGCATGAATGGCGAAATTTCTCTATCAAGTACGAAAGATAATGTTTTCACCGTAACATTGAAATTACCTTTGTTTAAAGAAGTTTAAGGTGTTTGCTATGTTTATGGAGAAGGCAATTGAGCTTGCAAAACAAGTAGAAAAAGATGTTCCTGTGTCTGCTGTTATAGTTAAAAATGGTGAAATTATAGCTTTTGCACAAAATGAACGTGAGCTTGATAATGACGTAACGTCTCATGCTGAAATTCTTGCTATTCGCAAAGCTGAAAAGGTTTTGAACAATTGGAGACTTGATGATTGCGAAATGTATGTTACGTTAGAGCCTTGTCCTATGTGCGCTTGGGCTATTCTTCAGTCAAGAATTAAAACTGTTTATTTCGGCTCTTTTGACAAAAATTATGGTGCCTTCGGTTCTGCCATTGATTTGAGAGAACATGCAAATTCAAAATTGAAGGTGTATGGTGGCATTATGGAAGAAGAATGTGATAAGATTTTAGAGGAGTTTTTTAAAAAGATAAGATGAACTTAAAACAACAACTTGATGAACTCGTTCTAAAATACGAAACAAAAGATTTCATAAAAGATGACCCAATTCAATTTCCTCATCGTTTTAAAGAGGTTAAAGATATTGAATTAGCAGGTTTTATCGCTTCAATGTTTGCTTTCGGGAATAGAAAAGTTTTTATTAGAAAACTTGATGAACTTTTTAATCTTTTTCAAAATGAACCTAAAAATTTTATAGAAAATTTTGAGAGAAAATCGTTGAAAGGTTTCAATTATCGTTTTGCAAAAGAAGAAGATGTTGAAGAAATTTTCTTAGTTTTAAAAAAGCTATATTCTTCAAATAGTTCATTGGAAGAGCTTTTTAGATATGGTTATGAAACTAAAGATTTTCATCAAATGTTAAAAGTTGTAACAGATTATTTTTATTCAAATATGGAGAATACTTTTGGTGCAAAATATTTAATCCCAGATGCGAACAAAAATGGCGCTATGAAACGTGTAAATATGCTTTTGCGTTGGCTTGTTCGTGATGGTGTTGTCGATTTAGGTGTTTGGAAATTTATTGATAAATCGGAACTTCTAATTCCTCTTGATACTCACGTTGCAAGGATTTCTCGTGAAATGAATTTGCTAAAAAGAAATTCTAATGATTTTAAAGCCGTAAAAGAATTAACAAATGAATTAAAAATCTTTGATAAAAATGATCCTGTAAAATACGATTTTGCCATGTTTGGCTATGGAATTGACAATCCAAAAATTAAGGTAACAAATATTAATAAAATCTCCTAAATCATGCAATTATTTTGAATTTTAAACCTTTAATAAAACATAAGGTAGTTTAGTAGGTAGTTTCATGAATATTCAAAATGTTTTTAATATAAATTTTGCTGGAAAAGTTGAAGATAAAAAGGCTTCAAACATAAGACCGTATCTTGTTCCACAAAAGCCTGATACTTTTGAACGTACAACCGTACCTGCACCTAAAAATGACACTGTTTTAGGCAGAATTGCTAGTATGTACAATAAAATGGTGCCATTAAAACTTGATACTGAAAGTACAGAAATCATGAAAAAAGATAAGCTTGATACAGGTAAAGTTTTATCTTTAGTAAAAGAAATGACTACAAGTAAAACTGACAAAATCAAACTTGAAAGAGCAGAATATGATGGCAAAAGCAATTATCTATTAAGAGCTGAAAACAAAGATGATAGCGAAAATATCAAACTTTTAGACAAGAACTTGAATGTTTTAGAACAAGAAAACATTAAGTATGAATATGATAAAAATGATAATCCTGTTTCTAAAACTGTTATGACAAGCGATTTTAGAACAAATACTTTTTGTGAAACAAAATTCAAATTTGATAAAGAATACTATCAACCTATAATGACCGAAGCTACTAAAATTAGACGTGATAGTCAAAATAGATTAATCAGAAAAGAAATTTATGAAAAATCTGACATTGAAGGTATGTATAACGTTAAATACGAATTCCCAAATGGCAAAGTAAGACAAATTTCCAAAGCAACAAAAGACAAAAATACAGGAGCTGTTTTAATCGAAAAAGATATGCGCTCCTCTGATATGACTAGAACTCAATACAGATACGAAGATGACCCTAACGGTAACAGAATTATTGATTACAAAATTACTTCTCCAGACGGCAAGGTTTTGATGAATCAATCTCAAACTTTTGAAGTTTTAGGTAAAAATAAATTCCGTTCTACAAGAAATGATAAATCATACTTAATGGAATTGGATTATAAAACAAAAAATCTAACAATTACTGACGAAACAAAAGATGAGCGTCATGAAATTAGATTAAAAGAATTGATTTCTGGTAGAAGAACTCCACTTATCAAAATGTTAAAAACAATTTCAGGTGATGAACTTATCAACTTGAAGAATAATGTTTTAAACGTAACCGAAGCAAAAAATAAATTAGAATCTTATTGTGAAAATGTTGAGCTTGATGAGTCAGATTTTTATGCCGATGAAGATCAAACTTATATGTTTAATAACTTAAATGTTGGTGCTGATCCATTTGTCTTCTTGCATGAATTAGGTCATGCAACTGATATAGGTGGCAAACTTGTAACAGAAAAATTAAACAAAAAAACTAATAAATACGAAATGTACGTAAAAGATGCTTTCAGAAACGATAAAAAATTCCAAAAGGTTTATGAAGAAGAAAGACAAAATTTCTTAAAAGAATTCCCAACAAATGAAAGAAATCATATCAACTATTTTATCGCAGATGAAGCTATTAAAGGTAGACCAGATCAAGGTAAAAAAGAAACCATTGCAGAAACAAATGCTATTTTGAATACTTATCAAAGTACAGATTTGTTAGGCTCAAGAACTCAATACTTGCAACAACACTTCCCTAGAACAATTGCATATTTGAGTGAAAAATTAACTCCTACAAAATAGTTTTTTATTGTTTCACTCTTTTAATTCTTTCACTATATTATTTTGTTTGAAGTAAAATTATTATATGAAACTAGAATTAGAAGAAATCATTAAGGCAACTTCTGCAAAAGTCCTTAAAAACGATATAAAAACAGGAAAATTAAATTTTTCTACAGATACAAGAACAATTCAAAAAGGCGATATTTTTGTACCAATTAAAGGTGAAACTTTTGACGGTGAAAATTTTATTGAAAACGCTTTAAATAATGGAGCAGAAGCATATTTTACTCGTAATGAAAAAGTTTTTGATAATGCAAAAACTGTACTTCAAGTTAAAGATACTCTTGTTGCATATTTAGAATGTGCAAGATTGTGCAGAAAAAATATTAATCCAAAAGTTATCGGAATTACTGGTAGTAGTGGCAAAACTACCGCTAAAGAAATGATGTATGCTATTGCATCAGAAAAATTTAAAACACATAAAACTGATAAAAACCACAATAATGAAATAGGTTTTTGTCAAACAATGTTTAATATGAAAGAAGATACAGAGGTTTTGATTGTAGAAATGGGTATGAGAGGTTTTGGAGAGATTGAACTTCTTTCAAAATATTCAGAACCGGATATTACAATAATTACAAACGCAGGAACTGCGCACATTGGCAGACTTGGTTCAAAAGAAAATATTGCAAAAGCTAAATGCGAAATCGTTAAATACCAAAATCCAAACGGTACTTTTGTAACTGAAGAAAATCCTATGGTTAAGAATATTGTTGATTTTTCTGGTAAAAAAGTTTTCTGTACATTAGCTGACGTTGAATTTTTAGAAAAAACAACTGATTATACAAAATTTTTGTATAAAGGTAGTGAATTTGAGATTAACGTAAGTGGTGAATACAACGTTAAAGATGCAATTGAATGTATTGAAGCCGGATTTGCATTAGGAATGAATGTTGAAGATATTCGAAATGGGTTAAAAAAATACAAAAACATTGAAAAAAGATTTGAAGAAGAAATAGTTAGTGGTTTTAAAATTATAAATGATAGCTACAATGCAAATCCTGATAGCATGAAGGGTTTTGTAAAAAATGTAGTTGAACTTTATGAAAACCCTGTTCTTGTTTTGGGAAATATGGGTGAGCTTGGTGAAAATTCTGCAAAATATCATGCAGAAATTGGTAAATATATTAACACTTTAAACAAAACAAATATAACTGTTTTGACAGTTGGAGAGCTTGCAAAAGAAATTAATAACGCTATTTCCGTTAATATAAACAAAAAACATTTTGAAAATACAAAAGACGTAAGCCTTTACATTCTTGCTAATATTGATAGACGTTATACAATATTTTTAAAGGCATCACGCTCAGAAAAATTTGAAGATATAATCAAATACATAAAAGGAGATAATCTATGATTATGATAACAGTAGCAATGCTACTTGGTTTAATATTATGTTTGCTTTTCGGTGTTCCTTATGTGGATATCGTTAAGAAAAAAATGTTTAATCAACATGTGAAAGATGTTATTGCAGAACAACACAAAGACAAAGACGGTACACCAACAACTGGTGGTATTTTTATCTTTTTAGCAATCGTAATTGCTTCTGTTACAACTCTTATGTTGGCTCAAAAACTTACTACAACAGCGTTATTAATTTTGATTACTTTATTTTTCTACGCTCTTGTTGGTTTTCAAGACGATTATATCAAGATTAAAAATAAAGAAAATGACGGTATTAGTGCAAGAGGCAAATTTTTAAGACAAGTTATGATTGCATTGTTACCTGCAATTTTTGTTATGTGTACAAAAGGTGATATGGCAACATATTTAAGTATTGGTTATTGGCATTTTAACATTGGTTGGTTATATCCAATCTTTGTTGTGTTTGTTCTTACGGGTGCATCAAATGCTTACAACTTAACTGACGGTTTAGACGGTTTGGCTGCATCTTGTGGTGTGTTTTCATTCTTGGCTTGTACAATTATCGGATTTTTATTAGATGAACCAGAAGTTGCAATTATTTCTGCAACTGTTGTTGGCGCATTGATTGGTTTTCTTAAATACAATAAACCAAAAGCTCAAATATTTATGGGCGATACAGGTTCTTTAGCTTTAGGTGGTTTACTTGGCGTTCTTGCGGTTATTGGTAAATTTGAATTATGGTTAATTCCAATTGGTATTATTTATATTATGGAAACTCTTTCTGTAATGCTTCAAGTTGCAAGCTACAAAACTACAGGCAAAAGAATTTTCAAAATGTCACCTATTCACCACCACTTTGAAAAATGTGGTTGGAGTGAAAAAAGAATTGTAGTTACATTTGCAGTTATTTCTGCAATTTTCTCTGTGGTTTCTATAATTTTTTCTTACTTATTCTTTAGAGGGTTGATATAATGAAAACAAATTGGTTTGATAAAAAAGTTTTAATTTTAGGTTTGTCAAAAAGTGGTATTGCGGCTGCAAAATACTTAAACTATAAAGGCGCAGATGTTTATATCACTGAGATTAAAGAGGTTAATCTTGATAATTACAAGGAATTGTTAGACGAAGGTATTAAGATTGAATCAGGTCATCACAGTGATGAATTTATAAAAGATACTTATCTTGCAATTACAAGTCCTGGAATTCCTCCACAAACAGAAATTTTCAATCGTTTGAAAGAAGAAAAAACACCTGTTATTTCAGAAGTTGAACTTGCTTATAAAGAAACAGGTAAACCGTTTATTGCAATTACTGGTACAAATGGTAAAACAACAACAACTTCTTTGACGGCTCATATTTTACAACAAGAATACAAAGCGGAAGCTTGCGGAAACATTGGACTTCCACCTTGCGCATTGTTGACAAAAGATTTAGATTATTTTGTTTTAGAAGTAAGCTCATTCCAATTGCATTATAGCGATGCTTTTCAAGCTCAAATTGCTTGTTGGTTAAACTTTACACCTGACCATGTTAATTGGCATGGTAGTTTAGAAAATTACTTTAACGATAAAGCAAAAATTTTTAGAGGAGCGCAAGCACCAGCGTTTGCAGTATTTAATGCAAAAGATGAAAAGCTTGTAGAATTTAGTAAAGAATGTCCTTCTGAAAAATTCTTCTTTGCTGAAAAAATGGGAGAAAACGCTTGTTATATCGAAAATAATGAACTTATGTTTATGAGAAATGGTAAAGTTGAAAAAATCATGGACGTCGCTGATATTCCATTAATGGGTGAACACAATTACCAAAACGTAGAATGTTCAGTTATTTGTGCAAAAATCGTTGGCTTAACTAATGAACAAATTGCAGAAGCTGTTAAATCATTTAAGGTTCCAGCTCATAGATTTGAATATGTAACTGAAAAAGAAGGCGTTAAGTTCTACAATGACTCAAAAGCAACTAATCCGGAATCTGCAATTGTTGCAATAAATTCTTTCCCAGAAAATGAAAACGTTGTCTTGATTGCTGGCGGAAGAGATAAAAATACAGATTTAACAGAGTTTTGTAACTCAATTAAAAAACACATTTCAACAGTTGTTTTAATTGGTGAAGCTACTCAAAGATTTGAAGAAAACTTGAGAAACTCTGGTTATGAAAATATTTTAAAAGAAGAAACTTTTGAAGGTGCTATTTCAAAAGCGTATTCTCTAAGACCAACTGCCGTTTTATTATCACCGGCATGTGCAAGTTTCGATATGTTTAGTGGGTATGAAGAAAGAGGAGATGTATTTAAGGACTATGTCTTATCCAAAGTATAGTAATAGAAAATCTTCATACGCACCAAAATATAGTGTTACTGTTTCACCACCAGATAGAACACTAATGATTGTTGTTGCATTTTTAGTAATTATTGGCTTGATGTCAATTTTTTCTGCAAGTGCACCAAAATGTATTGAGGCAGACATTACACCTTTAAAATTCGTAGCACAACAGTTTGTATTTATGATTTTAGGGATCTTAGGGATTAAATTTTTCTCAAACTATGATTACAAAAATTTAGTTCCTTTGACAATGCTTGTCGCAATCTTTGTAATTATATTACTTGCGTTGGTAGGGTTAACACCATTAGGTTTGACCGTAAACAATTCTACCCGTTGGTTGAACTTAGGACCTTTGAGTTTCCAACCGTCTGAGTTTTCAAAATTGGCAGTAGTATTGCTACTTGCAAGTGCTTTTTATAAAAATCCAAAGATAACACAACAAAAAATGGTTTACTTTTTACCAATATTGATAATGGTTTTGTTCATTTTTAAACAACCGAACTTATCAATGGTAATTTTATTGGGATTAACCTCATTGATTATGTGGTTAAGTGCTGGTGGACCATTAAAACTTGCATTTACAACTATTTTTGGCGGTATTGGCTTTGTTGCATTGAATATCTTTACTGCGTTAAATGGTATGTGGTCATTGTTGAAACCATATCAGTTAACTCGTATAACAACATGGTTAAATCCGGAGCTTGATTCACAAGGAGCAGGTTATCAAATCGTTCAATCACTTACAGCGTTTGCTTCTGGCGGATTTTTCGGGGTTGGTTTTGGTAACTCTAAACAAAAACTTTTCTGGCTTCCTGAATCTCACACCGACTTTATTTATTCTGTAATCGGTGAAGAATTAGGTTTTATAGGCTGTGTTTTAGTTATAGGCTTGTTCTGGACATTTATTCATAGAGGTCTAATCATTGCCTCTCGTTGTCCGGATATGTATGGTAAACTTTTGGCGGTAGGTATTACCTTCTCAATTGGTTTCCAAGCATTTTTGAATATATCAGTAACATGTTCATTCTTACCAGCAACAGGTGTTCCATTACCATTCATTAGTTATGGTGGTTCTTCATTAATGGTAACTCTTTGGATGATTGGTATTTTATTAAATATTTCTAAAAAACGTATAAGAAGAATAAGGGAAAGAAACAATGTCAGATACATCTAAAAAATATACTTATTTTATAACAGGTGGAGGCACAGGCGGACATATTTATCCGGCTATGGCGGTCTGTGAAGCATTGAAAAACGATGCTGAAACAAAAGATATTTTTTATGTTGGAAATCCTAAAAATCTTGAATACGATATCGTTAAAAAGGCGGGTTTTAAATTCTTGCCGATAAAAGTTTCTGCAATGCCAAGAAATTTGAGCTTTGGGCTTATTAAATGGGCTTTTGAATTAGAATTAGCAAACTGGAAAGCTTTGTATTATCTGCTAAAATACAAACCTCATTGTATTTTAGGTACAGGTGGATATGTTAGCGCACCAACTTTGTTTGCTGCAACAATCATTAAAAAACCGTTTATGATTCATGATTGTGATGTTCACCCAGGAATTGTTTCAAAATCAGTTGCACCTTTGGCGAAAGCTGTTTCTTTAGCTTTTGAAGAAAGCGAACAATTTATGAATGCGCATAGATTTTACGTTAACGGAAACCCTATTAGAAAGACTTTTAAAGAACTTTCTAAAGTTGATGCAAGACTTAATCTAGGGCTTAAAAATAAATTGACTATTTGCATTATGGGTGGTTCTCAAGGTGCTAAATCAATTAATAATGCGACTGTTAAAATTTTAAGAGAATTATCTGAAAAATACGACGTACAAGTTATTTTCCAAACTGGTAAAAGACATTATGACAATTGCATAAATAAGTTAAAAGAAATTTATCCAGAATATGAAAATGATAAAAATTTAATGGTTAGACCTTATTTTGATGATATGGCAACAGTTTTGAAAGCAAGTGATATAGCAGTTTCAAGAGCGGGTTCTTTGAGCTTGTCAGAAATTTGTGCTTGCGGAATTGCTCCTGTTTTAATTCCGTATCCTTACGCTGCTGCTGATCATCAACGTAAAAACGCAAAGACTATGCTTAAAAATGAAGCTTGTATTTATTTAGAAGATTCTGATACAACTCCAGAAACTTTGATGAAATTTTTATCATTTTTAATTGAAAATCCAGATAAATTAGAACTTTTACAAAATAATACAAGAAGTTTGGCAAAATATGATGCGACAGAAAAAATTGTAAAACAACTGAAAACTATAGCAAGATGGCAATTAAGAAAACGTATGAAGAAGCAATAGAGCTTTTAACTTCACAAGGAAAATTTTATATTAGTCTGGGATTGGATAGGATTGAAGCTATTTTAGAACTTCTTGGTAATCCTCAAAAACACATGAAATTTATTCATGTTGCCGGAACAAACGGAAAAGGTTCTGTTTGCGCTATTTTGAATTCTGTTTTTATCCACGCAGGCTATAAAACAGGACTTTTTACTAGTCCACATATTTTTGATTATACAGAACGTATAAAAATTAATGATAAAGAGATTTCTAAAGAAGAGTTTGCAGAAAAAATCTTTGAAATAGAGGGTTTGGCAAAGAAAAACGATATTCATTTAACAGAGTTTGAAATTTTAACGGCAATTGCATTTTTATATTTTAAAGAAAATAATTGTGATATCGTCATTCTTGAAACAGGCTTGGGCGGTAGATTTGACGCTACAAATGTTATTACAAATCCACTTTGTTCTGTAATAACTTCAATTAGTTTTGATCATATGGAAAGACTTGGTAATACGATTGAAGATATTGCTTTTGAAAAAGCTGGTATTATAAAAAATGCGCCTGTTGTTGTTCAAAAAAATAATAGAGGTTTTGAGACAATAAAAGAGGTTGCCGGTAAAAATCTTGTTATTGCGACAAATTATCAGTTTGATGATTTTAGCTTAAAAGGTATTTACCAACTAGAAAATCTAGGTCTGGCTTTGAGTGCTGTTAATTTAATTCTTCCAAATATTACTATTGCGGTTGTGAGAGATGCTCTAAAAGATGTTCATCATAGATGCAGATTTGAGGTTCATGCTGATAGAAGGTTGATTATTGATGCAGCTCATAATCCTGATGGTATAAAAGTTTTGAGAGAAAGTTTAGATGCGTATTTTCCAAACCAAAATTTTAGATTTGTTTATGGCTGTTTAAAAAATAAAGATTATAAAAATATGCTTCCTGCACTTTTAAAAGAAGGTGATGAGGTCTATTTTTACCACTACAAACACCCAAATTCAGTTGAGGTAGAAGAATTGCAAAAATATTCGCCAATTCAATCAAATGTGTTTGAAAATGGTGAAGTTTTAAAACCTGATAGATGGAATATTATTTGTGGCTCAATTTATATGATAGCTGAGGTGTTGGGAAAACTGTAAGTTTATGTTATAGTTGACAAAAAGGAGAAAATTATGGCAAAAGATTGTAGCTTTGACGTAGTGTCAGAATTTGATAAACAAGAATTAGTAAACGCAGTTGACCAAGTTAAAAGAGATATTTCATCAAGATTTGATTTAAAAGATTCAAACTCTGATGTTATTCTTGAAGGCGATAAAACAATTACAATCACAACTTGTGATGATATGAAATTGAGAAATATCTATGATATTTTACAATCAAAAATCGTTAAAAGAGGTTTGAGTATTAAAATTTTAGACCCTCAACCTGTAGAAAATGCTTTAGGTGGAAACGTTAGACAAGTTTATAAATTGAGAAAAGGCTTAACTCAAGAACTTGCTAAAAAGATTGTAGCTGATATTAAGGCTTCAAAATTAAAAGTTCAAGCATCTATACAAGGCGAACAAGTTCGTGTAAGCGGTAAAGATAAAGACGAATTGCAAGAAGTAATTAAAATGTTACGTGCTAACGAAGATAAATACGATTATCCTCTACAATTCGGTAATTATAGATAATTAATGTTTAAAGTATTGTAGGTCGGCTATACTTAGCCGACAATATAACATGAATAGTAGGTTGGGGTTTCTACCCCAACAGCATAAACAAGAGAGGCGAAGCCGAAGGCTTCGCCTCTCTTTTAATTATTAAATAAAACTAAATTAGTTTACAGGAATATCTATATCATTTGTTAGAACAACTGTTAGAACATCACCTTGATTGAATGTTACGTCAGTACCTTTTTTGAAGACATCTGCGATTGTTTCAAATAAAATGTAACCTGTGCTACCAACAACACCGCCGATTGCACAAACAGGAACTGTGATAACTTTTACAATTCCGTGAACATCAGCATCTGCAGCAAAGTTTACAGAATTAACTGTGATGTCTTTAGTTGTTTCCCAGTCGTTTTGAAGAGCTTCGCCGTAATTTAGAGTGTCATAAAGACCGCCGTCAAAAGTTGTCTTCATTGTTGCGTAAACAGACATTTCTAATGGCATTTGACGACCTCTAGGAGTTACTACGTGGTCGAAATCTAAGTAAAGAACTGCGCCTTTAGAAACTCTTTTTGCAGGTTTAATGTTAGAGATTGTACCTCTAATTAGTGAACCAGCTGGAAGAACGATACTTGTATTTGTTTTTTCGTCCTTTAAAAGAATAGCTGAAAAGTAGTCTTCAACTTGGCTATCTTTAGTTCCGATAGGTTCTTGCAATTGTATTTGGAATTTAGTTCCTTTAGGAATTCTTTTTGTTTCTGCTTTTGATTGATATACGTTAGCTGCATTAACAGATGTTGCTAAAAAAATGAAAGCAGCTAAAAGAGTTAATAACTTTGTTTTCATTGACTTTCCTCCGTACTTAATTTTAAAGCGAAAATGCCAAAAATCAAAATTGTAAACAAATGTTAAGTTACATGCAACAAAAAAGGCAATTTCTTAAAAGAAATTTACTTTATATAAGAGTAAGAGATAAGAGAGGATTTCAAGATGAAAGAACAAGAATTAAACACAATTATGGCAGTAGTTACAGATCCAATTAACAATGTTTACAGAGTTGATTCTTTCGCAAAACAAGAAGAAATCCGCAGAATGTGCAGAATTTTTGAAATCTCTAATTCTCAACAAAACAAACACAAAATGTTAGCTATCAAAAATATGGCAACTTTAAAATTAGTTTTAAGCAACAACTAAGCAAAAGCTAATTTAAACAAGATTTAAATTTTATACTCTCTCTCTCTATTTTAAAATTTTTGGTCAAACTACTCAGTTTGACCCTTTTTTTGACAAAGCGAACAGCTGAGCTAGAGCGAAGCTTGTGAGCCTGTCTCCG
>SAMEA104315429__coassemble_947_pt1 | contig 15956 bp, 12 predicted proteins | sample SAMEA104315429__metabat2_high_PE_022 | metagenome-assembled genome bin SAMEA104315429 (sample SAMEA104315429) | gut metagenome | biome: Monkey gut; feature: monkey-associated habitat; material: faeces | place: China | collected 2013 | reverse complement strand
CTGTATCTGTTGCAGGTGCGCCTGTGAAATTTGATGGTGCTTGCATATATTGTCTTGCATTTGCTGTTGCTTGTGGAACTGCACCGAATGAAACATTTGATAAACCAATTGAATTAACCATAACCTAAACTCCTATAAACTAACTTTTAACTACCTACATTCATGTAAAGTCTTTTTGTTTTTGAAAATTGCCTTTTTTAAAATACATGGTTTACAAAAGTTAACATTTGTGGTCAAATATGGAATATTTCTATATCTCGTGTAATCATGATAAATAGGAAGGGACGTATGGGAATTTTTGACAAAGCTAATTTAATAGAGCTTACTCAAGAAGATTTGCAAGATGCAAAGACGACTGCTGGGCTATTTCAAGATGAACTTGTTAAGCGCAGAGCTTTTGCAAACGTTATTGCTGCACGTTCTGCCTTAAAATTATTATTTTCTTTAAATATTGAAGCAACTAATTTATATAGCATGTATTCAATTAATAAAGTCCTAGAAAGATTGGATATTGCTGATGTTTATGCGGGTTCTATCAGAATTGATGCAAGATTAGTTGACAATGTAGGTGAAATTTTTATTCCTAAATCTCATTTTGAATTGGGTATCACTCCAGATTTATACTTGATTTTACGTCTTGAAAAAGGTATGACAGGCGTTGAGTTTTTAGGTTGCGTTAATCCAGATGAAATGGATAAAACTAGAGAAAATAAAGACTATTACTTCGTTGATGAAGATTTACTTTATAATTTAAAAATATTTAAAAACTTGGTTAAAAATAATCAAGGGAAACAAGATTACGTTCCAACTCCAGAAGATATTGAAAGAGCTTCAAATTTAATTGTTCCGCTTGAAGACGGTGATATCTTTAATGCTGATTACGAATTTTTAATGAAGCAATTGGTATTTAACCAAGATTTGAGAAAGAAAACTGTTGAGTTTGAAAATTTTGAATTTGTTTCCCGTAAAGTTGTAACAGACGAAACTGTTTATGGAGATTCTGTTTTAGGACTTGTAGGTAGTGAAAAACTTTATGACAGAAACGAATTTTCAACTGATATTGATTTAGAAGGTTTATCTAATTCAACTGTTGATGATTTCGTAGAAGAATTTGATGAGTCATCTGTACAAATTCCAGAAATGGACGAGCTTACAGGTGAAGTTTCGCTTGATGATGCTCTTACTCAAATGGACGAAAGTTTTGAGCTTGATAACAATGAAGATGAGTCGCAAGATATTATCGAAATGGAGTCTTCTGATGATGAACATTTTGAAGCTGAAAACATTGATGAAAGCGATGATAATGTCGACAATTTAGATAGTCTTATTGACGAAATTTCTGATATAAAAGATTATTCTCAAGATTCTATGGAAGAGTCTATTGGTGTTGAACCTTCTGACCATATGCTTGGTTCAGAAGAACAAGACATTAATCAACAATTTAATGAAGAAGCTTTTGAAAATGAAAATCTTATGTCCTTTGATGATGACGATGAGGAAAAGGAATTAGTTCCTATTTCAGTAGATGATGATGAAGAACAGTTGCAATCTCTTGATTTTGAAGATGATTTCAACGAAGAACCATTGAATATTGTTGAAGACGAAAATATTGAAAATGAGCCTTCTGATGATTTAATGAACCAATTTAATGAAGATAATTCATATCAACAAGAAGATTTCAACAATGAGATGCCTTCTCGCGGTGAACCGGAAGAATTGATTGAGTCTTTACCAGAATTAGATGAAGACGAAGAAGATGACGATGATATAGTTGTTGATCCTGATACACCTATAAATTTTGATGATGACAACGATGATTTTTCAGGGTTTGATTTGCCTGATATCCAAGCATTTTCTCTTGATGATGATTTAGATGAATCTCAAATTGAAGAAAGTTTAGAAGAAGAAAATGTTGAAGGTGATTTTGCAGAAGATTTATCTCAAGATGATGATGAACCATCTTTATCACCAGTTCAAAATCAAGAAAAAAGTGAAGAAGACGAGGAAGAAGATATCAAGCCATACGAAGATGACACTGATATTGCAGATTTACCAACTCTTAAAATCTTTGAAGAAAACGAAGAAACTTACAAAAAGAAAATGTACAAAGCTCCTAAAATTGACGATATTGATATGAAACACGTCAACTTAGATGACTTTGATGATTACGAAACAGAAGATAAAGAAGAAGAACAAAAACAATCTCAAGAATTAGACAAAATGATGTCTGATTTAGATGAGATTTTGAATAGTGAAAATATTACTCTTGACGGTGTTGAAGATATTCTTACTGATGAAGAATTGAACGAAAGTTTAAAGAATTTAGAGCGTGAAGAAGAAGAGAAAAAACAAAGAGAAATGGAAGAAGCCCTAGCAGTTAAGGAAGAATCTTACGAAGAAAAAACTGGACCTTCTACTGAAACTTATGAAGAAATGGAGGTTTCTGAAAATTCTCCTACTCTAAATCAAAACAATGAAGAAAATAATGAAAATCAAAGTATGAGTTTGGACGATTTCTTAAATTCCTCATTCAATGATATGAGTACAAATCAAGAAAACAGTGGTATGATGTCAGAAGGTGAAGGAATTGAGACTATTTATCAACCCGAAAATGTGGATATGAGTTTTAATGATGATCCAGAGAGATTACTTACTGACGAGGCAGCAATGGTAGACAATTCATCAAATTTATATGACGAAGACAATACAAGCTCTTTAAGCCAACAAGGAGAAAAACCAAAATCTAGAGCTCCACAATTGGCAGTTGTATTAGTTGTTATGATGTGTGCTTGTTTGTATGTTAACAAAGATTTAATTATGGAAAATATGAACATTTCCTTCCCTAATAAAGCGGAAGAAACAGATGTTCCAGAGTTTGATTTAAATAAGTTGAGAGAACCTCAACCTGCTCCAGCTGACAGTCCAATTCCAGATTTGCCACAACCAACTGACACACCTGAAATTCCGGCTGCGCCTGCTCCAACTCAAGAGCCTGCTGTTCCTGTTGAACCTCAACCAAATACGCAAACTCCACCTGCTGGTGCTGTTCCTCAAAATACTTCTAACAAGATTACTAAATTATCTTGGGAAGTTCCAGAAAATGTAGCAAATAACCAAAAAATTAGAAAATATCTTCAAATTGCAGGTAGAACTTTAAAATTATCTTTACAAAGTGATTTACTTGTTGCAACTGAATTGCCATTCTCTAACAAGATTATGTTAGACTTAAAAATCGCTCCTTCTGGCAATCTTGTAACGTCTGATTTTGTCATTTCTAGTGGTTCTAAGCAAATTGATAACATTGTGTTACAAAGTGTTAAAGATACTTTAAAATACGTAAGACCACCTTTAGGCGAAATTCAAGCTCCTAATACTAACTTTACACTTATCATTAATTTCTAATTAATTTCTTGGTTTGTGTTATGATATTCTTGTGAGTATTTTGCTTATAGTTGAGAGTTTTTTAAGTTGGAATTATCACAAGAACATATCGAATTACTAGAGAAATATATCAAATCCGATAGAAAATTTGTCGGCAATGAGGACTTGTATGAAGATTTTTATGCAGAGGCTTCAAATCGTGCTGTGTCTCTTTTGGATTCTATAACCGATATTTCTGCTGTTGCTCCATACTTGAAAAAAGTCGTTTCAACTTCAATAATTACGGTTCTTAAAAATCAGGGCAGAGTGCGTCGAACTCACGATAATTTTGTTCCAACTAACGAAATCTCGCTTGATGACAACTATCCGCAACAAGCTAAAACTTTTCAATCTACTCCTGTAACTTATGATTTTATTGACGTTTCTCCTAATCCAGAAGAAATCGCTGTTCAAAAAGATATTTTACAAAGAGTTTATGATGCAGTAATGTTCGCTCATAGCACAAACATTGCAAAGCAGTTTTTAGATTTATATGATTTAAGATATGTTCAAGGTAAAAAACAAGCTGAAATTGCTAAAATTTTAAATTTATCCCAATCAGAAGTCTCTAAGCGATTGTTTGAATTGATGGAGCAAGTTAAAATGGCGTTAGGTGTGTAGGTGATTTGATATGATTTGTCCGAAATGTAAAAAAGAAATACCTGCAAATACAATAACTTGTCCTCATTGCAATTCAAAAATAGGGACAATCTGCAAAAAGTGCAATACTTACAACTTCATTTATAATAAAGCTTGTATTGAATGTGGGACAGAACTCTTAAAATTTTGTCCAGAATGTAAGTCTGCAAACTTTCCAACTGCAAAGCAATGTAGAAAATGCGGTTATGATTTTTCGCAAGCTCAAACTCAAAATGTTCCAAAAGCTAAAAAACAAGTTTCAAACTCTCAGGATACTAAACTAATTCCACCAAAACACTTTGTTGTTCCTCATTTAGAACAGAAACCTAAAAAGGTTGAGTTACCAAAACAAATTAATCTAAATAAAAAACGTTCATTTGAGCTTCCAGAAGTTGCAAAATCTAATGATGATTTGCTTTCTCCTGTTAAAAAGTTTATTGATGACCAACGCAAACCTATTGCAAACACAAGACGTACTCTTGAAAGTCGTGCTGATAATAAAAATAAATTAAAACTCTCAACAAATAAAAATACTATCAGCCATGATTTACAAAACCAAATTTCAGTTCTACAAAATCAGTTAACAGGTTTAAGAGATCAGCTTGATATGTTGCCATATCAGTTAGGTCAAGTTGGCGTAGAACCTCTTGAAGAGGCTGAATTAAAAATTAAAAATGAAGAAAAGCAAAAACAAGAAGCTCAAGAAGAAAGACTTAAAAAGCCAAGTTTTGTAAAACCAAAACAACAAATTTCTTTGAAAGACAGACTTGAACAAAAATTTTCTGAAGACAGAAAGAAAAACTCTCGACAAAAATCAAAATTAAAGCTTAAAGGTATTTTACCTTTAAAGAAAAATCATTTACCAAACCGTCATAATACGGCAGTAAATGAGCAAACAACTACGACTCCATTCAAGAGTATTCCAGAAATTAAGATTACTCGTAAAGAGCAACTTCCAAAGAATGAGCCAAAAGTTGCTGATATTAATGTTAAATATGCGCCAAGTTTATTCACTCAACAAAGTGCTAAGAGCGTATTAATTAACTTAGTTCTAAATACTGATGTTAAAATTATTGGCTTAAACGGTAAACGTGGTTTAGGTAAAAATATTGTTCTTAAAGCTACAATGAATGAATTGAAAGACAATCAGCTTGTATGGTTGATTGGTAAAGGTGGTCCAACTACTCAAAATTCACCTTTTGGTTTGTTCCAAGATATGCTTTTAAGCTTCTTTAACTTACCAAACTTCTGCGTTGATATTGAACAATTGAAGAAAGAATCCTTCTCATTCTTTAGACAAGAATTTTCAACTCTTTCTGTTGCAGAAATTTCTGATTTGATGAATTTCTTGTATCCGCAAAATGTTGATTATTACGAAAATATTTTCAAAAATAAAGTTAGAACTTTTAATTTATTAAAGAAAGTTTTTGAAGTTATATCTTCTCGTGTAAAAACAATTTTTGTTATCGATAATTTAGAATATGTTGATGCGACATCTTATGAATTCTTGAAATTACTTGTTTCTTCTGAATTCAACGTTAATAACGCTAAATTTTTAGTTTTATTCAGTGATGATAAATCAATTAAAAACTATTTATATTCTAGTGATTTAAAAGATTCTGACTATACAGATATCTCATTAGTTCCATTCAATGACAGTCAAACAGATAATTTTATTGATAGTTACAACCCATTGTTTGCAACTGTTACTCAAACAATGAGAGAAACTATTCAAAGTGTTTCTGGCGGAAATCCTGCTCACATTGAGCAAATTCTAAATTTAATGCTTGATACAAGCAGAAATTATATCAATTTTACTCTTCCTGAAACATTTGAAGATGTTGTTAGAACACGTTTAACTATTTTGAAAAAAGAAAATAGTATGTGTTACGAAATTCTTATCGCTTGCGCAATTTTAGGTTTAAAATTCTATCCTGTACTTTTAAATCAATTGTTCAAAGTTGACGATAGAACATTTGTAGACTTATTCGGTAGTTTAATTAGATTAAACTACATAACTCCAGTCAATGAATTAGCTTATGAATTCAAGAATGTAAGATTATGGAAAGCTATTATTGATATTGCAAAAAATGAAAGAGTATTCTTTAGCTTAAATAAAAAATTATTCGCAATATTATCAGATTTCGCATTATCAACTCACACATTATTAGCTCAACTAGCACTAAATATTCACCAAAAATTACCAGCACTAAACATTTGGTCAGATGTTGTTAAATTATCTGCATACGTCGGTGATGTTAACATGTACATCAAGGCTCAGCAAATGTCTTTAGTTTTGGTTAAAAATATTCAAGGTACAAACAGTTCCCTTGTTATAAATAATATTCACGAAAGACTTGGTAAAATTCTTTCGTATTCAAAACCAAAAGAAGCGGCTGATTATCTAAAAAAAGCGATAAAAACAGTTGTAAAACTTGATGACCCACTAAAGATGTTTGAGTTAAACGCATATTTACTTGATTGTTATAACAAAGTGCATAATTATCAAGGCATAATTGATTGCGTAAACTTTGCTGTGGACAATGTTGATGAATCTCACGAACTTGAGATTGCAATGTTAAAATCAAGAAAATTATACGCTCTTTTAAGAGTTGGTAATTTTGGAGAACTTATCGAGACTATTGATATTGAAGTTATGCCAATTTTAGAAAAATATCTTGATACTACAAAACCTCATGATATTGTTTCTATCAAAGATTTATTCTCAACTTGGTTAAATACTTACCTTATTTTAGCAGAAGCACTTTGCTTGCAAGGTGATAACAGAACATTTAGTATTGTGGAAACAATCTTTGAAATTTTATTGAAAAACAAAGTTTCAGATAAATTGTATATTGCAAAACTTAAATTAATCCTTGCAATGGGTTACACTCTAAGAGGAAATACAGAGGAATCAGAAAAAGTTATTACAGAAGTCTCTGAAACAACTTCTGACGATATTCTTGATGATTCTGCTATTATCAGAATGAATTTAATCCATGTTCTAAATCTTATCTTTAGCGGTAAGTTTGAAGGCTTGCAAGAAGATTTGTTTGACTTAGTAGCATTCGTAAACAATGTTGATGATAAGATTACTAAAAATATTTTGAAAGCTATCTTGGGTAAGGTTTTAAAAGAAAATAAAAAATACAAAAAAGCTTTAGCAATATATTCAGAAGAAATTTCCTTCTTTGCGGGTGAAAAAAATGCTTTAGGTGTTCTTCTTTGCTGGTATTTAATTGCGGAAGTTACTCTTATTACAGAAGGCCCTAAAAAGTCTTTAGAATTTGCACTAAAAGCTCTTGATATTGCGCAAAGTCCAAAAATTCAAAACTTCTACTTTATCATTGCGTTGAATAAAGTTATCGCAAGAACATATCTTGTTTTAGGCGATTTAGACAGTGCAAGAATTTATATCGAAAGTGCAATTGGTATTGCTCGTCAATTTGATATGCTTGATATGCTTTGTGAATTGTATATGTTATATGGTAGATATTTGCACGAAATGATTAGTACAAGTGAAAAGACAGCACGTGATTATGCCGTAAGTTCATTTAGAATGTATGACAAAGCGTATAATTTAGCTCACAAACTCAATAATATAACTATTGCAAATACTGTGATTAAAGCTAATGCAGAATTAAGACGTGATTGCCAAAATAAAGGCATTGAAATTTAGTCGATTGGTAAAGTAATTATAAATGTAGCGCCTTTGTTTAATTCGCTTTCGACTTCAATTTTGCCGTTGTGTAATTTTATGAACTCTTTTGAAATCGTAAGTCCAAGCCCTGTTGAACTTTCATTTTTTGTGCTGTAATCATTGATTTGCGTAAACTTATTGAAAATTTTCTTTTGATTTTTCTTTTCAATTCCAATTCCGTTATCAATAACTTTAATTACGACTTTTGAGTCAATTTTTTGAACAATTATTTTAATCTTATTTTTAGTAAATTTCAATGCGTTACTTAGCAAATTAAATAACACTTGTTTTATTTTTTGATAATCAGCATTAATCTCAATTTCTTCAATATTTTTAATTAGTTTGATATTCTTCTTTTCAAACAACGGATACAACAAAGTCGTAACTTCGTTAATCACCATACTAATGTCAAAAGTTTGTTTTACAAGTTGAGTTGAAGAGTTTTCAAGCTTTGAAATATCAAGAATTTCATTTATCATTCCTAAAAGATTAATTGAAGATGTTTGAATATCTTTGACATATCCGGTTTGTTTTTCATTCAATTCGCCAACTCTTTTATTTTGTAATAAATCAGAAAATCCGATTATAGCGTTTAGTGGGGTTCTCAATTCGTGCGAAATATTTGCTATAAAATCAGTCTTGATTTTTTCCGCTGTTTTGGATTTAGTGATAGCTTCTGATAATGTCTTTAACTGTGTTTTAAAGACTTCTGATAATTCTTCGTCTTTTATTTTATAACTAATGATTTTTGTATAAGCTTTAAGAATATTTTTAGATTTCTCATCAAAATCGCCACCTTCAAAAATTACAATACCATAGATGATAGTTTTAACTTTCAAATAAGTAATGTAATGACTTTTTTTAGATATTTCCGCTGAATGTTCAACGCAACCTTTGTACAAGCCTTTTGACAATTTATCAGAAATACATTTTGAACGTCTTTTTGGATAAATGCCCGTTAATTCATTAGGAGAGATTGTGTAAATTCTTACTTTATCAAAATTTACAACCTTTTTAATTCTATCAAAAGTGTCCTCTGATAGAATTTTATCGATATCAAAAAGTTCTGTGTATGTATCTAAGATATTGCTTAAATCGTTAGGCATTTTCTACATATCCGATATATGGAAGATTTCTGTAAAAGCCCATATAATCTAGACCATAACCAACAACGAATTTATTATCAATTACAAATCCGTGGTAATCAGCATCAACATCTGTTTGTCTTGAAATCTTTTTATCTAACAATGAACAGAATTTTGTAGATTTTGTTTTGAAGTTCAAATCAATAAAATCTAATAAAAATTTAGCTGTCAAACCTGTATCAATAATATCTTCAACGATTAAAACATTTTTACCGTTCAAATCTGGTAATGAAATATCTACAGCGTTAACTTTACCAGTTGATTTGAAGCCGTGTCCATAGCTTGAAAGTCTGATGAATTCCATACATACTGGCATTGTTAAATGTTTTGATAAATCAATTGCGAAAAATACAGAACCTTTTAAAACAGCGATAAGATATACTTCTTCTCCATTATAGAATTCGTTCAATTCTTCTGCAATTTCTTTTATTCTCTTTTGAAGTTCTTCTTCTGTATATAAAGTTTTTAAGTCTTTAACTTGTAAATCCAACATCATGTGCCTCGCTTTTTTCTAATGATATCACATAATTTGGTTTTGATACAACTTTAAATTTTTCACTTAAACCATATTTTGGTGCCCATAAGATTTCAGAACCTTTACATAAGAATAATAATCCGTTTCTTTCGTGCTCTTTAATCTTTTTTGAGTTTAAGTATTTTTTTAGTTTTTGTGTACCTTTTAGCCCAAGAGGTTGTATAAAATCGCCTTCTTGTCTGCTTCTTAGCGTAAAATTTATTGGCACTTTTATTTCAACATAAGCAATACCTTCTTCGTCCTTTGGAAAGTTTTTAGGATTTTCGCCATTATATTTTTCAATCTTAAAAACATAATCAGAATATCTGTATTCGCCTTCTTTAGTAATATTAATTACAAGGTCTGATTTTTCTGTTTTTGAAATCGTTTCAATATATTTTTTTGAAACCAAAAGCCATAAATCGTTTGTTAGTGAGTATTTTATTCCGCTAGCATTATCAGAATTTTCATTAATAAATTCTAAAATTTCATTGATTTTTTTAGAATTGTAATCAATATCATTTTCTAAAAAAATATCCAAAATAATTCTTTTTTTTATTTCATCAGGCAAGCTTAAAAAGCTCTCTGTTGAAATTTTGTTATCTTCAAGTATATTTTGTTTAGTCTTATTTAAAACCTCTTCAATAATGCTTTCATTCTCCTCTGCGATGAGAGAAAGATTGTTTATAGCATCAATGAATTTCGGATTGATTTTTTCAAATTTTGGTAAGATTTCGTTCCTAATATAGTTTCTGTTAAAGTCGTTATCAAAATTTGTAGTATCTGTTACGTATTTTAATCCATTAGTTGTGCAATATTCTTCAATTTCTTTTCTTGAAATATTAATCAACGGTCTTAAAATATAATCTCTTTTTTCTTTAATAGACGCCAAACCTTTGATACCAGTTCCTTTAATCATACGGTAGATAAGAGTTTCAATCCTATCATTTTTGTTATGTGCAAGTAAAAGAACATCTGCGTTTGTTTTATTTTTACAACTTTCAAAAAATTTATATCTCAATTCTCTTGCGTTTGTTTCAGTTTGTTTTTCGTCTTTTGAAAGAATATCTGTTAAAATCTCAACATTTCTTTCTTTTGCAAAATTTATGCAAAAATCCATATCAGATTTTGAATGTTCGCCTCGCCAATTGTGATTAAGGTGGCAAAAGACTAGTTTAAACCCAAATTCTAAAGACAATTTATAAACAATATCGCTTAAACATACTGAATCAGCACCGCCAGAAAGTCCAACAAGTATTGTTTTATCTTTGTTTAGTAACTTATATTTATCTAATAAATTTTCTACGAATTTTAACATTATTCTTGAGTTTGTTTATTTAATTCGTTAATAATACCTTGTTTAATTTCAACAGCATCAACGCCTAAATGTTCAAGAGTTTTCATCGCAACAGAATCAGGTACATTTGTTATTGCTTGTAAGATGTGGTGAGCTTCGATACGTTTTTTATTTTCTTTCTTTGCTGCTGTCCAAGCAAGTTCAAGAATTTTCTTAGCGTTATTAGTAAATGTTACTTCGCTATCAGTGTAATCGTTACCAAAACCAACAAAGTTTTCGATAGTTAATCTAACATCTTTGATAGTGATTTCAAGCTCTGTAAGTACTTGTGCGGCAATGTTTGAACCTTCGCCAAGTATACCAACTAAGAACATTTCTGTACCAACAACATTTTTACCAAGTCTATGTGCTTCTTGCTTTGCAAGTTTCATAATTGCTAAACTTTCGCTCATTGAATGTTCGATTGGTTTAAGAATGTCTTCTTTTAATTTTGAATCATTAACGTGTAAATTTTTGAATATGTCGTAAGCAATACCTTTTTTAACCTTCAACATTCCAAGAATAACGTGTTCTGGAGTAACTTCAGAAGATCCTAATTCTTTAGCAATTTGAAGTGCTGATGACATAATAACAAACGCATTTGGTGTAAATACGATTTGATGACCTTCAAATTCTGATTGTCTTGAAGAAACTTCTCTCAAGCTTTCTTCAAATTTTTCAGAAGAAACACCATTTGCATCAAGTGTTTTGGCAAGTTCAGAGTCTTTGTCCTCTAAAATTGCTGAAATAATTTGGTCTGTACCTAAAATTTCGTAATTAGATGCGTTTAATTTTGAAACTGCTCTTTCAAAGATTTTTGATGCTGTATCACCATCAAAAAGTCTTTCAGCTGTTCTGTATTTTTCTTCTTCTGCGGTAAGTTCAAATTTTTCTGGGTGTTCAAGTTTTTTGATTTTCTTTTGAACTAAACGTTTCAATAAGTCTTGCGCTTGAAGTGTATTAAATTTGAACTTTTCTAAAATTCTACCAATGTAAGAATTTTTATTTTCTAACGCAGCTAAGAAAATGTGTTCATACAAAACAAGTTCGTTATTAGAACGAGTTGCAATATCCATTGCGTATTTTAATAAATTCTTTGATGATTCGCTAAATTGTGGATTAGCTTTTGCATTTACCTGTTTTTCAAAACGTAGTTTTTCTTCTGTTGCTTCGTGGAATTTGTCATAATCAATGTTATACATTTTGAAGATTTTCAACGAAATTCCTCTAGCTTCTTTAATGATAGCTAGAAAAATGTGTTCAGGTTGAATTAGAGAATGGTTCATTTCCTTCGCTTCAACTTGAGCTTGTGTTACTACGTTTATTGCTTTTTCGGTAAATTTTTCAAACAATTTTTATTCCTCATCTAAATTTTCAATGTATTCTGAAACTCTTTCAAACTCATCATCGTCTTCAATTGTTTCAAAAGAATAGCCAGAACCTTCTTGAATTAATTTCATTAAAACAATTTCAGAGTCGTTTTCTTCTTTATCTTTTTCATCACCTGGTAAAAGTAGTGCATATTCACTGCCTTCAAATTGAATGATATCAAATAATTCAAATTTGATTAGATTACCTTTTTCATCTAAAGTTTCGATGATGTGTTTATCGTTAGCCATTATTTTCTCACTTTCTTATTTACTTAGGTACTGTTCTAGTATAATACAAGCACTTTCAATATCAACTAGACCCTTGTTTTTTCTAAAGTCTATTTTTTTATTTCTTAGATTTTCTTCGGCAGTGTCGCTAGTTAAACGTTCATCTTCCATAACAACTTTGAAAGAGTCTTTTAACTTTTCTGCAAAACCTAAGCAATCTTGTGCTTGATGACCTTGTGTGCCGTCCATGTTTATTGGTAAACCAACAACAATTGTTTCCACTCGATTTTCTTTAGCAATTTTTTTTATCTGCTCAAGAGCTTCTTCTTCTGGTTTTCGAGAAATAAATGAATGAGGTGTTGCAATAACGTGTAAAAAGTCGCTTAGCGCTATACCTATTCTTTTTTCTCCGACATCAAGTGCCATTACTTTATCCATTATTCTTGAACCCAAGCCTTTTCGATTTTTTCTATAACTTTTTCTGCTTGTGCTTTTGTTATAGTGATTTCGTCTTCATAGTTTGTGTTTCTTTTGAATAAGTTTGTTGTTTTATTTGCACTATCAAGTTTGAATTTGATTGAAACGTAGTATTCGTAGATACTTTTTCTGATGATGTTTCTGAATAATTCTTCTTTCGCATCTTCATCAAAGTATAGTGCATAGAACAATCCTGCTAGATTTTTTTCGTTTGCAAGATATTTTAAGTATGCAACATTCATTATACGTTTTGCCCAAATTTTTTCTTCGTTTTTATCAATTAATTTGTGCAAATCTTCATCGATTGCTTCGTCTAAGTCGATATCATAATTATCTTTTTTAAAGTTATTGTTTAATTTTTCTGTAAAATCATAGAATTTGATTGAGAAATCTGTATCCAAGAACCATTTTTGAGTTTCTTCAGCAAGACAGATTTTATCAAGTTCTTTTTTAGTTAAAGTTTTCTTTTCAAACTTGTCTTCTAAAATATATTGCATTGGAACTGGTTCTGTTGGGATATCGTGTAATAGATTTCTCCAACAAATGTATTCGTATGACATTAATTCGCCATGTTTATGAACAGTTTCTTCTGCCTTCATTAATAATGTTTTTAGTACTGTATGATTGATAAATACTGGTAAATCATCGCCATAAAATCTTTCTACAATACGTTTGAAATCTTTTTTAGTGATTTGATTGAAACCGAAACAATCAACAATGCCCCATTTGTCGCTAACGACTGTTGCTACAAGTTGAATTGTTTCATCTTCTCTTTCTCTTGAGAAAATCAAGGCTTGGTTTCCATGTCCGTCTGGATAGCTTGAATAAGATTCATAAGGTTTTGATTCAGATAAAACTTCTTTGTAAAAATCAAGAGTGTTATCTTCTCTAACGCCAGACAATTTTAAAGCTGAAATGTTTCTTTTGATTGCTGGTAAAAATTCTTCGTCTACGTATTCTTTAGCCTCTAAAAGAGCATGTAAAGCTAATTGTGATTTTGATTGACCTAATTCATCAAGTGCAATTTGAGCAGCTCTTGAACTTGGGTCATGTAAAAATACTGGGATTAAGATGTTTGCTAATGCATCTTCGGTGTAATCATCAGCTAAGGATTGAACTAATGCTTTTGCATCTGCATCTGATAAAGAATACAAGAAGTCTAAGAAGTCAATTTGTGCTTCTGGGTTCATGATTGCAGTATGTAAAAGTTGTTTTGTATCTGCATCAATAACATCTTCTGGTGATTCAAAATATTTTTCTAAGTTGTCATAATCAACTTTATTACCTAAATCTTTTAAAATATTAAGCACAACTGTTTTTACATAATCTGAAACTGTTGGACTTTTCAATGTGTTCCAAAGAGCATTTTCAAGTTGGTTTTTTTCGCATAATCTATGAAGTAAGAAGCATAAAATATAGGCTTTTTGTTCATTTGTTTTAACAAGTTCTCTCATCAACGTATCAAGAACTGCTTTTTTGTCAGTTTGATTGTCTAAAACGTATAAAAGTTCATCAACTTTTGTTGCATCTTGCAATGTTTGAAGTCTTGTTATAGCTGTTAAAACTTCTGCTTTTAATTGTATTTTGTTAAGTTGTTCTACTTCTGGCATTAGTTATTACCCCTCCACATTGCATCAAGCAATCTTTGTGCTTCTACTGATAAATTTCTGTCATTCATTATCAAATATTGTACTGCAATCATTACGCAATCTGAACAAATGTTAACATTTGGACCTTTTACCATTTTTAAAACTTGTGTATTTGGTCTTCCACAAAAACTGCAGTATGTTAATTCTGGTGCTTTTGTTTCTTCCTCTGCTTTAGATGCAGTCTCTTTCTTTGGTGTTCTTTTACCTAATTTTACTACTTTTTCTTCTGACATATTTTATCCCTTTTATTAATATCTTAATTGTATCGTAAACTTTAAAATATTGCCAAATTTTTTAATTTAATTTAAAATTAATTTAACAATACAATTTAGATTTGGGGAATGTGAATAATGAAAAAATTTCTATCAATATTATCAATTTTACTAGTATCATTACTTTCAACTGCTTGTATCAACAATTTAGCAGTTCAAGAATTAAATAATAAAGCTAAAGTTTATATGGATAAGGGTGATTACGAAAACGCAATTAGCCGTTTAGAAGCAAGTGTTGACCTTGATGACACTATTTTTGAAACACAATATAACTTAGCTGTTGCATACACTTATGCTAATAAATACAAACAAGCAATTGCAGCGTTTGATAAAGCTATTAACTTAAAACCAACAATGGCTGAAACTTATTATTCACTTGGTGTTGCTCAAGAAAATTATGCAATTGACCTGATTAAAGGTGAAGTTAAATTAAATGAAGATAACTTAGAAGAAGATGAAGAAGCTTCTACTGACGAAGAGGCTGCAGAGGAATTATCAAAAGAAGAAATTGCTGCAATCAAAGAATTGTACAATCAAGCAATTCAATCTTATGAAAAATATCTAGAAAAATCTAATAACGCTAAAGACAAAGAAAATGTTGAAGCTAAGATTTCTAATATTAAAACAGAAATTCAAAAATTAGATAATCCAGATTTTGATGCTAATTCTATGGATACAGAAAATCAAAATAAATCATTTAGTATTCAATAGTTATGTTTAAATCTCCTTCTGAAATATGTTTTTCAATTTTTGGAATTGATATCTATTATTACGGCATAGTAATGGCTATCGCTGTGTTAACAGGTGTGTTTTTCTCTAATTATGTTAGAAAAAAATGTTATCCAGAAATCTCTGAGAATGATTTTTTTGATGTTTTGTTTTATTCAGTGATAAGTGCTTTTGTCGGCGCAAGACTTTATTATTGTTTGTTTAGCTTTTCTTATTACTCAAATCATTTATCAGAAATTTTTGATTTTCGTCAAGGAGGATTATCAATCCACGGTGGGTTACTGTTCGGATTTTTAGTAGGTATTACGGTTGCTAAGTTTAAGAATTTACCAATTCTAAAATTATTAGATTTATCTGTTTTGGGGATAATTTTAGCTCAAACAATCGGACGCTGGGGAAATTTCTTTAACTCAGAAGCTTTTGGTCGTCCGACTGAAATTTTTTGCAAATTATTTATTCCAATTTCACACAGACCGC
>SAMEA104315429__coassemble_861_pt1 | contig 17333 bp, 16 predicted proteins | sample SAMEA104315429__metabat2_high_PE_022 | metagenome-assembled genome bin SAMEA104315429 (sample SAMEA104315429) | gut metagenome | biome: Monkey gut; feature: monkey-associated habitat; material: faeces | place: China | collected 2013 | reverse complement strand
TGTTCGCTTTGTCAAACGGCACCGCTCTCAACTGCAACGAAAACTCCTATCGTTTCCGTTGACAGTTGCTCGACTCTCGCTACGCTCGTGCCTCTGCTCACTCGCTAGAATATATTCGCAAAAGAATTGAAATAATCAGATATCACGCTAAACAACATTGGCAAAATCCATATCATAATAGCTGCGCCAAGTACTGGTTTGAACAAGAATGACAATTGGAACACGTTAACTTGTGGTGCAGTTTTTGAAATCACACCCAAGATAATATCTTGTCCCAACGTAGCCAAAAGTACAGGTGATGCAATCTGCAACCCCATATACAAAACATTTGATGACAACTGTATTACATAATCCAAGTTAACCAACTGTTCCAATGGAACACTTGTTGCAAATACAGGAAATATCTCAAAAGTTCTCATCAAGGCCCTAAACAACCAATAAATACCGCCAACTTGTATAAATATCAAAATACCAAGCAAGCCAAATATTCTACTCAAAATAGAAGTCTGAGATTGTGTAGTAGGGTCAAGTACCATTGCAGAAGATAAACCCATTTGCATATTAATCATATCGCCACCTGCCTCAATGGCAAGTAAAAGCAATTGTGCGACATAACCAATCATAGCACCCACTGCGTAATTCAATATAAGCGAAACTAACAATGAACCAAAGTCTTCAAATGGCAAAGGTTTAGGTTGAATAACACTAACTATCATAACAGTAACAAGAATAGCAAGGCACAATCTCACCATTGAAAAGATTTCTTTTCTATTCAACAATGGTGCAAATCTAAAGAACCCCACAACCCTTGCAAAAATAAGAAGTCCAGAGCCAAAATATGTCATAAACATTGGAAACAATGAATTCAAGCCATACAAAAACTTTTCCATTATTTAACACCCTCTGTTCTTGGTGGTAAATCTACCTGAAACAACATTGGAGGTGGATCCATCTTTACAAATTCCAACCCTGTGTTTTTCTTAAACACTGTTCTATTCTTCTTTACAGTTACAGGAACTGTAATAGTTTCGTCTTTAAATTCAAAAATCAAAATAGCCTTGCCTTCACTCTTTGGTGAAATCAAAATTGTGTCCTTTTCGTTCATAATAGTTACAAGCACATTTGCCGTAACAATATTTCTATCAGAAGACACCACCTTATTAACAGGTTTTTGCGTATGCACAATATAATTATCAAAAGCAAAAACTTTTGGTATAAATGCCACACAAACTAGCAATATTACAAGATAGAAGACATTTTTTCTCAATACTATCTACCTCTTCTAAATTTTATAGTCAAATCTTCTAAGAAATCTGGTTTTGGATCAGCAGAATCTCTTTGTTGAATATATTTTTCCTGATCTCTAAATTTGCTACCCAATCCAGTAGGAGCAGTTGAATCTTTTGAAAAATTACCATTCAATTTATCTGGATCAGGTGAATTAAATTCGTCCATAAATGGTGGTTTTGTATATTTATAATAATTACTACTCAAAACATAATTATCACTACGTGGAACAACATTAAAAGCAAGAGCCATGCCGTCTGTAAACAAATTAGTCAAAATTCTTACAAACCCAACACCGCCAATTACAATAACTAAAAATACTGCCAAAATTTTTGGTGCAGCAGCAATAGTTTGTTCTTGAACTTGAGTAACGGCTTGCAAAATACCAACGACTAAACCAATACCCGCAGCAACTAATACGCAAGGCATTGAGATTGATAACATTGCGACAAAACCTTTTGCCATATATTCCATTAACATTTCCATAATGATTTTTCTTTCCTCTTAAATTTAAGAATACTAATTATAACTGCTTACCAGACCTTGTACAATCAATGCCCAACCGTCAACCGCAATAAAAATAAGTAGTTTGAACGGTAAAGAAATGATTGTTGGTGATAACATGAACATACCTAGCGCCAGTAAGATATTCGCAACTACCAAGTCTAGCACAATGAACGGTACGAACACGATAAAACCAATCTCGAATGCAGTTTTCAACTCACTGATAATATATGCCGGTGCAACTTGCCATATTGTAATCTCTTCCGGAGATTTTGGAGGTTGCTTATGACTCATCTCAATAAAGAAAGCTAAATCACTTTCCCTTGTTTGTTTCATCATAAATTCCTTTAACGGTTTTGAACCAGCATCTATTGCCTCAATTAAGTTTTGATTTTTCTTATAAGGAACTTGTCCTTGTTCATAACATTGTTGAAAAATAGGACCCATTGTATAGAAAGTCAAAATCATTGACAAGCCAATAATTACGACTGACGGTGGAACTTGTTGTGTACCCATTGCAGTTTTAAGCATTGAAAATACAACTACAAATCGCAAAAAACTTGTCATACACGCAAATACAAATGGAATTAGTGAAAACAACGTCATCACTACCAACATCTGTAAAACTGGGTTCATATCTCCAAATATGTTATTCATTCTTTTATCCTTTTATCTATTCTTATTATTCTTCTAAATAATCATTACCTTCCAACTTTGCAATCAAATTCATTGAATTTGTGTCAGAAGCAACTAAAAATTTTTCACTACCAGTTGAAAGCACATAAAAAGCTTTGCTTGGTGCAACTCTCAACATATCTAGCACTTTCAATTTTGAATTAGGTCTAGCCCCAACTCCAAAATCTGAAACTTTTTTATAAACAAGTAGAGCAAAAAAGATTAGCCCTATCATTGCAAAAGTAAATACTACAATATTAACTATAAAATGACTCATTATATCTTTTCCTTACTAAATATCTTCATCGTCTAATTCAAAGTCGCTATAATCAAAGTCTTCGTTACCTTGAGGTTGACCTTCCATACCGTCTTGTGGTGGCATCATTTGACCTTGATCCATTTGAGCTTGTTGTTGCATTTGCATTTGTTGCATTTGTTCTGGAGTCATTTGCTCATACATTGCAGGGTCAATGCCGTCTGGAACTTGTTGTTGCATCATTTCAGGTTGTGGCATTGGTTGTTCAATTTGTGGCTCTGGTTGAGGTTGCGGTTCTTCCTTTTGTGCAAATACTTTATTAACCTTAACTCCATATCTATCGTTTACAATCACAAGTTCACCTTCCGCTATAAGTTTTTCTTCAACTTTTAGCGAAATCTTATTATTGTAAATTGAACTTACGTCTATAATTATTCCTTCATTGATTTTCTTCAAATCACCCAAAGGAATTTTTATCTTATCAAATTCAGCACCCATCTCTACTTGAATACTATCCCATAAATTTGTAGATGAGTTATTTTCCATTTCCATTTCTCCTTCTATTGAATCGTCAAAAGGTATTATCAATGCAGGGTTCGGGCTCAAGTTGAAATCTTTTTCGTATTTTCCGCTAACAACCCTCATTGTGTGTAGGTTTGAACTTTCAAACACTACGATATCATCTTCTTCCAATGATTTTAAATCTTGTACAGAAAATAAAGTTGTGCCTATCTTAATATCAACTTCTACTTTCTTATCAAAAAATGCACTGTCGCTAAAATTTTCTTCCTCTGGTTTAAATTCTTCTGGGTTTAAGAATTGGTAAGGCATTGAAAGAATAATTTTACCTGTATGCAAACATTTATCGTCATCTTCTAACTTAACCAAGAAAGTAAGATGAACAATATCAAATGTTCTAAATTTCAAAGATCCTCTTGGTCTTACAAATTTATCCGCAAATGCTGTATAGAACATATCGTTAAAATTAGTAATAATCTTCGCTTCAAGTTCTGACATATCATTTAAATTAAAAGCTTTACCGTCTTCGTGAGGTTCTAAAACCTTATCCAAAATCAAGCCAATAGCATTTTCAGAACATCTAACAAAAACTTCCCTTGATTCGTCAATGTTTATCTTAGTTACGAAATAGCTGTCATCTTGGAACATAGCATTGATATTCAAACTCATTGACATTAATTTGTACGAAAATCCGCATTGGAAAAATTCATCGCTAGTATTTTTTATGGCTGTACAAAAAACAGAATTAAACCAATGGTATTGGTTTATCAAATTATTATCAAATGTGTTATTAATAACCTCTTGTCCCATATGTCCCTATCAACTAAAGCGATATTATACAGCTATATTAAGAATACTCTTGATTACCTTTGTTAACATCAACTATTTGTTGTATATTTAATAAAATTTGTGTTAAAATAAACACAATAAGAAGAAGAGGAAAAGTTATGTTAAGAACAGGTATAGTAGGACTACCAAACGTAGGTAAATCAACATTATTCAACGCATTGACAAGTGCAAAAAATGCGCAAAGTGCAAATTATCCATTCTGCACAATCGAGCCAAACGTAGGCGTGGTTGGAGTTCCAGATGAAAGATTAGAAAAGCTTGCACCATTAGTAAATGCAGCAAAAGTTGTACCTACTGCAATTGAGTTCGTTGATATTGCAGGTCTTGTAAAAGGCGCAAGCAAAGGCGAAGGTCTTGGCAACCAATTCTTAGCAAACATCAGAGAAACAGACGCAATTATTCAAGTTGTAAGATGTTTTGACGACCCTAACACAGTTCACGTTGCGGGTAAAGTTAACCCTCTTGATGATATCGAAACAATTAATACAGAACTTGCTCTAGCAGATATGGCATCTCTTGAAAAAAGAATTGCCAAAACTTCTAAAGTAGCAAATTCTGGAGATAAAAACGCAAAAGTTGAAGTAAAAGTCCTTCAAACTTTATACGATAAATTATCAGAAGCAACATTTATCAATGTTGATGAATTATTCGATGATGAAGACGAATTAAAAATCGCTAGACAATCACAATTGATGTGTATCAAACCAGTTATTTATGCAGCAAATGTTTCTGAAACAGATGTTGTATCTGGTAATGATTATACAAAAATCGTTGACGAATACGCTAAAAAACATGGCGCCGAAATGGTTATTATTTCTGCAAGAATTGAAGAAGAATTAGCAGAGCTTTCACCAGAAGAAGCTAAAGAATACTTAGCAGAACTTGGTATTGAAAATTCCGGTATTGAAAAAATGATTCAAGCAGTATACCACTTATTGAATTTGAGAACTTATATCACAGCTGGTGAAATTGAAGTAAAAGCTTGGACAATCACAGCAGGAACAAAAGCTCCTCAAGCAGCCGGCGTTATTCACACAGATTTTGAAAAAGGATTTATTAGAGCAGAAGTTATTTCTTATGACGACTTTTTAGCTTGCAACGGTTCATATACAGTAGCAAAAGAAAAAGGTGTTATGAGATTAGAAGGTAAAGATTACGTCGTACAAGACGGCGACATCATGCACTTTAGATTTGCGAATTAGCACGGAAGGATATTATTAAATATTAATCCACTTAGTTGATTTATATAAAACAATAATATATATAATAAAAACATAACAAGTGGACACCACGACATTTCTTTTTATGACAAATTTTGTCAAGAAAGGAGGTGTTGCCTATGGTAACAGTTAAAACGCTGGCCGTTATGTTTTACATAATAGCAGTCTTATTCAATAAGCAAAAACTAGCGTTATTAATTGCAATCCTAACGCTAGTTCTTATTTAACAACTAACTGTGGTATAAAATTTTAGCTTTAGCTAAATGCCACTTGTTATATTTTTATTATAACTTATTTTTAAACTTTTTCAAGTCTATTACACTACATAAACTTAACAACATAGAATGTTGCAAGTGAGAAGTACACTGCCAAGCCTAAAACGTCAATTGCTGTTGCGATTACAGGTCCTGAAGCTACGGCAGGGTCAATATTCATTTTCTTCATTGCAAACGGTGTAAATGTCCCAATCAAAGTTGCAAGTGCCATATTTATTGCCATTGAAACACCTACAACACAACCTAATTCAACATTATGTTGCCAACCCCAAGTGCACAATGTAACCATTATTCCGAAAATTGTTCCGATAAGTAAACCGATAACACTTTCTCTGAAAATATTGTACATAGCTGAACTTACGGTAATTTGACCAGTTGAAAGACCACGAACCATAAGTGTAATACTTTGTGTACCAATGTTACCAGCTAAACCTGCAAGTAGTGGCATAAAGATTGCAATAACTGGGAAAGCTTTCAATGTTCCGTCAAAATGGTTTGCAACATTTACGGCAATAAATTCACCAACAAGTGTTACAAACAGCCATGGAGTTCTTGCTCTAACAGATGTAAACAAACTACCGGCAAGGATTTCGTCCTCATCAATATCACCTGTCGAAATACCAGATGATGCGTAGATTTCTTCTGTAGTTTCTTCTTCAACAACATCTTGGATATCGTCCCAAGTTACAACCCCTTTCAATCTATTGTATAAATCTACAACAGGTAAAGCGTTGAATTGGTATTTCATAAATTCATCTGCGATATAATCTTGCGGGTCATCAACGTGAAGTTTAACAATATCAGATGTCATAATTTCTGAGATTTTGACATTTTTTCTAGTTGTTAATAACGCTCTTAAAGAAACAACCCCGATTAGGTGATTTTGTTTATCAATTACATAAATATAGTATAAATCTAAGTTATCTTCTTCAGCCTTAATACGAACGTAATCCAAAACTTGTTGAACAGTCATATCCATAAAAACTGTCATAACAATTGGGTTCATCAAACCACCGGCAGTTTCTTCGTTATATGTTAAAAGTTCTCTAACCTCGTCTGAAAACTTTTGAGGCAATTTATCAAGATATGTTTCAGATTCATCTTCTTCCATATCACCCAAAACGTCGGCAGCAGCATCGTGAGGCATCATTGTGATGATTTTAGAAGCACGTTCTTCATCAATTGCACCCAATAGCTCTACCTGAAGTTGAGGTGATAAGTATTCAATAATTTCAGCAGCCTTATCGATGTCTATAAGCTTGAAGCAATCTAGACGCTCGTCTTCCTTTAACTCTTGCAAAATATCTGCCAAATCGGCACTGTGATAACTGTTAAGTTCTTCCTCTAGTGGCTCAATTTGTGCATCTGCAAGCAGTTCACGTATTCTTTCTATTGTTGCTGAAATATTTTTCATAATTTTATTATATATTAAATATTTTTTTGTGTCATAGCAATAGAAAGGTTAGAACTTCAAAAAATTTTATTCAAATTCAATAACAACAATTTCTGGGGTGCATAAAAATCTTATCGGTAATTTGCTTGTACCAATGCCTGTTGTAACGTACATTTTTTTATTACCTTCTTCGAAATATCCACTTGCGTATTTTGTACCAAATTTTGAGGGACAGAAAACTGCACCAAGAATCGGAAAACGAACTTGTCCACCGTGCAAATGTCCTGCAAGAGTAAGGTTTACAGAAGTTGGCACATCTTCAAAAACATCAGGCGAATGAGTCAAAAGAATTGTCGCACCAGTTGTATGTTCTAGAGCCTTTTCAACATCAGGTTTACCAGTTTTTAAATCTTCAACACCTGCAATGAACAAGCCCTTAGTTTCTGTTTGCACAAAAGTATTATTATTTGATAAAGTTACAATGCCGTCTTGAGAAAGTATTTGAGCAACCTTTTCATTATCTCTATGATAATCATGATTACCTAATGAAGTGTAAAATCCATATTTTGATTTTACATTACCAAATTCTTTTGCAATCCTATCTAAACTCATTGTTGAAATATTTCTATAACCAGAGAAAAAATCACCAGTAGATAAAACTAAATCAGGGTTTTCAGCATTAATTAATTCAACGATTTTCTTTAGTCTTTTTCCTTCATAAAATTTTATGTGAAAATCACTTGCAAAAACAATTTTCAGACCTTTTAATGCATCGTCTTTTATTTTAAGTCTTTTAACAACAAGTCTATTTGGCTCAAGAAACAGCCAAAGAATCAAGATTAAACAAACTGTAATTGCAATAAGATTTACCATACAGATATTATAAAGGGCTGACTTGTAAAAGCCAACCCTTTTGTAAATTTATTGTGATGTTATTTATTTTGGACATTTTGTTGTTGTTGTTTTCTTTGTTCTTCTTGAGCTTTTTGTTCCTTTTCTCTAGCTTCACGAACTTCTGAATCATTATTTTCTACAAAATTAATGTTGCAACATCTCCAAATTCTTCTGGCAAAGCATTTTCTTTAACTTTATCTGAACGTTGAAGGTGTTTATAATCATATTTAACATCAACCTTTTGACCGTCTATATTACCAATTGTTTGATAGCCAAACTGAATAACATTTTTTCTTCTTAGTAGGTCAAAATTTTTACCAGCAATATTGCCTCTATAAATATCGGTAACAAGACCTTTTTTTATTTTGCCTTGTTGCTCTGGAGCTTCTGATTCAGAAGCACCAAAAAGCATAATTTCTTCTGGCTTTTGTTCAGTTCTTTCTGTTTTTGCTATGTTTGTATTTTGTGATTTATTTAAACCATTAATATTCACCGCTTTCATAAACCGCCTTTAATATACCTGTTTTTTCAAGTTCTGTATGTGCAACAAATATAAATGATGCAATATCTTCAAAATCTTTTGGTAGGGCTTTTATTTGGAATCTGTCGTTATGTGTTAAATTTGCAGGATATTTTGTGATATCAACTCTTTGTCCGTCAAAATAACCTCTGATAACTCTGTCACCGTCATCTTTTTCAATGTTATCTCTACCAACTTCTACTTGAAAAGATTTTCCTTTGTATTTGCCCTCGTAGATTGCACGTTCTGCCTCTGAATAAGCCTTTAAATTTGATTCCATTTCAAAATCATTATTACCGATTTTTCCAAAATATCTATTCAAACCAGAGGAAAAACCGATTAAAGTATGATGAATGTCACGTTCTTCAATATCAACGTCTTGTCTTCCAATTCTACCTAAATATTGATTACCTGGATCAAAATCGTTTTCACGTTTGTACATTTTGAAGTTATTAGAACCGATTTTACCATGATAACCTTCTATATCGCCAAAAACTGTTGCTTCTCTAAAACCACCATAAGTTTCAACCATTATAGCTGATTCTTGATAAGAATACATACGTCTATCAATTTCATTTTCAGCATAGAACTCTTGTTTCTTTCTATATGCTTTATTTGTTTCTTCTAAACAATTTTTACTTCTCTTAGATGTATATTTAAAGTTTTTGTCAGTTTCATCTTTTTCATCCATATCATATTTAGAGATGTCATATTTTTCATATTTTTTTTCTATTAAATTATATCTTTCTGGATTAAAACCACAGTAATTTTTTATAGGTTTTGGATCTGTTGTATAATTGTATGATTTTGGAGCTTCCGCAGATTTTTGTTTATTTGGAGAAGTTTCTTTTGATTGGTTTGGTTTTTCTATTGTGCTATTTTTTTGGTATATATCATAAACAGCCTGTTTTATTTGTTCTGCTGATTTTCCTCTTACATCAATTTTATATTTTTTGATGTAAGAATCATACTTTCTTATAGCCTCTTGACGTTCTTCTTCAGCTTTTACTGTTTTTTGGTAATTTGCTCTTTGTTTTTGTTCCTTGTTTAATTTTTTAGCTTCTTGTTTTTCAGCCTTTGTCATTTCAAAAGCAGGTTTGTTTGAAGCATTATCTAACTTTTTGTTTTGTTTTTCGAGTTCGCCAATAACAGTAGGCATTTTAGAATTGTTATCAAAAATACTACCTGATTGTTGAGAAGAATTATCACCACTCAAATAATTTGGAACTTTATTATTATTCTTTTTTTGAGGTTCGTTTGCACCACTTAAATTAATATTCATATCTGTCATTGATTACTCCTTTAATTTACCTGATTTTTCTAATTCAGTATGTGCTACAAAAATAAACGATGCAACATCTTCAAATTCTTTTGGTAAATTATTAATCTTCATTCTATCATTATCAGTTAATTTTGCTGGACGTTTTTTGATATCAACTCGTTGACCGTCAAAATAACCTCTGATAACTCTGTCACCGTCATCTTTTTCAATGTTATCTCTACCAACTTCTACTTGAAAAGATTTTCCTTTGTATTTGCCCTCGTAGATTGAACGTTCAGCGTTTGAAAAGTTTTTTGATTTTGATTCCATTTCAAAATCATTATCGCCAATTTTACCAAAATAATGGTTTAGACCATTCATTGTAAATTGAATTTCACGTTCTTCAATATCAACATCTTGTCTACCAATTCTGCCTAAATATTGACTTCCAGAATCAAATTCATTTTCTCTCTTGTACATTTTGAAATTATTAGAACCAATTTTACCATGATAACCTTCTTTATCACCGAAAACAGTTGCTTTTCTAAAACCGCCATAAGTTTCAACCATTATGGCGGCTTTATTATAAGAATATTTACGACTGTCAATTTCGTTTTCAGCATAAAGCTCTTTTTGTTTTCTATAAGATTTATCCATTTCTTCTGTACGATTTTTACTCCGTTCAGACGTGTATACAAAGTCTTTGTTTGTTTTATCTTTTTCGTCCATGTCATAATTTGAACTATCAAATTTTTCACGTTCATTTTCTCTAATATTATATTCTTTTGTACTAAAACCACAGTAATTATTTACAGGTTTTGGGTCAGTAGTATAGTTATAAGATTTTGGAGTCTCAGCAGATTTTTGTTTATCAGAAGATGCTTCTTTAGATTGTTTTGGTTTTCCAATTGTGTCGTCTTTTTGATACTTTTCCAAAACTTCTTTTCTTATTTGGTCAGCTGATTTACCTTTTACATTAATTTTATATTTTTCGATGTATTCAGAATAATTTCTTATTACCTTTTGACGTTCTTTTTCAGCTTTTTCTTGAGCTTCTAATGTTTTTTGATAATTTTGTCTTTTTTGTCCTTCTTTATTTAATTTTTTAGCTTCTTGTTTTTCAGCCTTTGTCATTTCAAAAGCAGGTTTGTTTGAAGCATTGTCTAATTTTTTATTTTGTTTTTCTAGCTCACCAATAACAGTTGGCATTTTAGAATTATTATCAAAAATGCTACCAGCTTGTTGAGCCGAATTATCGCCACTCAAATAACTTGGAACTTTATTATTGTTCTTCTTTTGAGGCTCATTTGCACCATTTAGATTAATATTCATATCAACCATTTATTTTAAACTCCTTGAATATAGTTATAATATAACATTTTCTATAACTAGTCTAGTTCTATTCTTGAACAAGTTTATTTAATCTTTTACAGAAAGCATCGGCATTTAATTTTTTACCTGTAACTTTTTCTAAGATTTCATCATCTGTTTTTGAACCGCCGTATTGAAAAACGTTTTCGTCCAAGTATTTTGCAGTATCTTTGTTTTCTGTCAATTTGCCTAATTTTTTAGTTAAGCCATCATACAATTGAGCCTTAATCAAAGATGCTCTAAAGTAGTTTTGGTAATATGCAGGGTGAGACAAGAAGTGAGGAACAGTTGCCCATTCGTTTGTAGCTTCGTCTTTTTCGCTACGTCCTTTATATTTTACGCCCATGTCCTTCCAAAGTTGTTTCAAATCTTGGTCAGGATTTTCGTACATATTACGTTCAAAATCAATGATAGCCATACTTGAGCCTACAAAAGTTGATTCTTCTTTACCAAGAGATTTTGCAAATTTTTCATTAACTTCTGGTGAAATTTTATCTTTTGCAAGACCTTCTGTTCTAATCATATCGCCCATCATCATTGCAACAGCCTCTGTCATTGTACTTGTTGTATCTTGTTCCATATAAGGAAGTTCAGGATTTGTTTTTACTGTAAATACAGAGTGTCCAAGTTCGTGCATCAATGTATCAACGCTTGAAACATTATCAGTCAAGTTTGCTAAAATTCTTGCATCTTTACCAGCCTTGATAGGGAATGAAAAACCGTGAGTATTTTTGTTTTCACGAGGGAACAAATCTAATTTAATCGGCAATTTGTCAATATCATAACCCATGCCAGCATACGCTTTTTTAGACATTTCAACAACTTCTTCTTTTGTCTTGATAGAGTCGTTAACGATTTTTTCTGGGTCTTCACCAGCTAAATATCCAAAGTGATAACTTCTTAAATCTTCTGGTTTAACGCCAAAAGCTTCTGACAAATCTTTTTTAATACCTGCCATAACTTTTGCGTTAGAGTCTTTTGTATTCTTAGCAACATCATCTAAAAGTTTATCAAGTTCTTCTGGTTCAATGTCATAATCTTCTTTTAATTTCATATCAAAATAGTTATCATAACCTTTTTTCTTAGCAAAATCGTTTCTCATTTTTACTAATTCAACAAGGTCGTCAGCAATCAAATCACCTGATTTAATTTTAGCTTCTGCAGCTTTTTTACGGATTTCTGGATTTTTTTCAGTTTCCATAATCTTACCAATTTCAGCTTTTGAAACAGGTTTTCCGTCTATTGTCATTTGATATGAATTAAGTTTTTGTGAAATTTCGTTTTCTTTTTCATTCATAGCTTTCATTTCAGCTTTGTATTCAATACCGTCGCCGAAAGCACTTGTTAAATTACGAAGTTGTTTTTGTAATTTTTTATCCTTAACTCCGCCTGATTTATTTATTTCTTTTAATTCTGCATAAATTTCTGCATTATCAAAAAATTCTGTTGACTTGTCTTGCGCAACATTCATTTTGTTCATATTTTCTTCTGTACTGTTTGTATAAAAATCCCAGCATGCAGCTTCTGCATCAGACATTAAAGGTTCCATATCTTTTGAAATCTTTTCACGTAATTCAACAAATTTTTCATCATTACTCATTTTTGGTTGTACTCCTGAAAAAGTTACACTATCCATTGGCATTGGTTTTGTTTTTGGATACGGATTAATATTTACATTTTGATTATTTACTCTGATATTTGGATTAAAATTATTTATTTTCATGACAAATTAAGTCCTTTATTTGTTTTAAATAAAGCACCTAAAAATATAAATTGCTACAAAATTAGTACAAGGTAACAAAAATTTACGCTTAAATTCTATTTATCTTCAATATGCAAGTATTTTGTTAGAATTAGTTTTTTCAAAGCTTTAGAGTATGGTGATTCTGGTTGAAGGTCTAAAACCTTATTCAAAGATACAATAGCACTTTCATACAAACCAAGTTTTTTCTTAACAACGGCTGAATAATAATGCGCATCAATAAACTTTTCATCAAGCTCTGTTGCTTTTTCTAAATTTGACAATGCTTCTTTAAGTTCGTCTTCTGTTGCATCTTCAAACGCAAGAATAGCTTGAGCTTTATTGTAATAAGCGTCAATCATCTTCTTATCCAACAAAATAGCTTTACCATAGTTTTCGTAAGCAGCTCTCAATTGACCTAAATTATGATATGCAATAGCTTTTGAAAAATAAGTTAAAGCATTACCCTTATTAAGCTCAAGAGATTTATTCAAAGAGTCAATTGCATCTTCAAATTTGCCTTGATTTGTTAACTCTATGCCTTCGTTTAAATAAAATTTGTAATCTTGTTCTGCCATTTTTGAACTCTACTATACGCTTGCAATTGAATATTTATTTTTGTATTCTTCAAATTCTTTTTTGAACTCTTCGTCTTGAGAAGATTTGATTTCGTTCAAGTATTCATGAGTTGCAAAAGTAGAATCTTTCAATTGAATTACACAAGCTGCAACATTTGAACAGTGGTCAGAAACTCTTTCCATATTGTTCAACAAGTCGTTAAGCATAAAGCCTAATTCAATTGTACATTTACCTTCTTGAAGTCTTTTTACGTGATTGTCTTTGATTTCGCTAATAACGATATCAACAACTTGTTCAAGAGGTTCAATTCTTTTTGCAGCAACTAAATCATCTTCACAAAATGCTTTCATAGTTAATTCTGCAATTTCAGAAAGAGCATTTGTTGCAACTTGAATTTCTGCTTTTGCCTCATCTGAGAACATAATTTGTTTTTCGTTCATTTCTTGAGCAATTTTTAAAATATTAATACCGTGGTCGCCAATTCTTTCAAAATCACCGATACAGTGTAATAATTTAGAAATTTCATTACTATCTTCTTCAGAAATATCTTTACCTGAAAGTTTTACTAAGAATGTACCTAGTTTATCTTCGTACATATCAATTCTAGGTTCTTTTCTCAAGATTTTATCCAATCTTCTTGGGCTGAAGTTGTTAATCATTTTCAAAGAACGGAAGAAGTTCTTTTTAGCCATAATAGCCATTGTATTTGATAAGTGTTTACATTCATTGATTGCAAAAGCAGGAGTAAGTAATAATCTTTCGTCCAAGAATACTTCTTCTTCGTCTTCTTTTGGTTTAACAAGTTTAACCGCAAGTTTTTCAATTTGTTTAGTGAATGGGAACAATAATGTCATTGTAACAACGTTAAAGATTGTGTGAGCTAACGCAATTCCCACAGGATTAATTATTTGATTAATAAACTTAGTATGTAAAATATAATTTTCTAAAATAAAATCCCCGATGTAGAACAATGGTAAACAAAGGATAACACCGATAATGCTAATTGAAATGTGAGCAACAGCAACACGTTTAGCATTAGTATTAACACCAATACTTGAAATCAATGCAGTTGCGCAAGTGCCAATGTTCATACCCATAATTGTTGGAACTGCCATTCCGATTGAAATACTACCTGTTAATGACAAGGCTTGCAAAATACCAACAGCGGCAGCTGAACTTTGGATAATACCAGTAAAGATTGTACCAACTGCAACACCTAAAAGTGGGTTAGTAAATGCAATTAAGAATTTTTGGAATTCTGGTTTATCAGCAAGAGGAGTCATTGATTGTGCCATCATAATCATACCAACCATAAGAATTGAGAAACCAACTAGGATTGAACCTAAGCTTTTTCTCTTGTTGCTTCTTGCCATCATCATCATACATACACCAACTAGTGCGAATAATGGTGAAAAGCTTTCTGGCTTTAATAATCTTAAAAAGATATTAGCGCTTGCATCAATACCAGACAAAGATAAAATCCATGCTGTTAGGGTTGTACCAACGTGAGCACCCATAATAACACCAATTGTTTGTCCTAACTCCATAATTCCAGAGTTTACTAAACCTACTAACATAACAGTAAGTGCTGATGACGACTGAATTGCAATCGTGATACCAGCACCTAAAGCTAAACTTTTATAAGGGTTTGACGTCATTTGACGTAACATTTTTTCTAATTTACCACCGGCAACTTTTTCTAAGCCTGATGACATAACTCCCATACCATATAGGAAGAATGCTAGTCCGCCACACAGTGTAAATATTGAAAATATATCCATTTTTTATTTTCCTTTTCTTTTTCTAATTCCTAAGTCTTTTACAAGAAAATTATAAATTAAAAAATATCAAAAGAAAATTAAATTGTAATCAATCTTAACTTCTTGAAATTGCAACTGCCCCAGAGCAAATCATTTCTTTAATTCCGATAGGTTTAAGCAGTTCAATCAACGATTTGATGTGGTTTTCGTCGCCAACTGCTTGAATAATATATTCTCTTTGTGAAATATTTAAAATTTTTGCGCCAAAAATTTCGATAAGTTTAATAACTTCTGCTCTATCTTCATCTTTAACTTTTATTTTTACAAACATTAATTCACTGCAAATTGAGTTATCAGCTTTCATTTCGTTGATTTTGATTACTGGAATTAATCTATGCAATTGTTTTGTAATTTGTTCAATAACTTTTTCATCACCATTCGTAACAATAGTGATTTTTGAATGTTCTTTATCCAATGTTGTTGATGCTGTAATACTTTCAATACTAAAGCCTCTACCAGAAAATAGGTTAGAAACTCTTGAAACAACACCGGCTTCGTTTTTTGTTAATATAGATAAAATATGTTTCATAGTCCAATTATCCTTTGTCTGAAAGTAATACATTATTAAGACCTTTGCCTGATAATACCCATGGGTAAACCATCTCAAAAGGTTCAATTATAAAGTCCATAAATACTGGCCCATCATATTCAAAAGCTTCTTTTAAAGCTGGTACAATTTCTTCTTCTTTTTGAATTCTGATACCTTTTGCACCATAAGCTTCCGCTAATTTTACATAATCTGGTGAAGAAATTTTTGTTTGTGAATAATGACCGTCATATAATTTTTCTTGCCATTGTCTTACCATACCTAAGTAGCCATTGTTCATAATAACAACTTTTACTGGTAATTTATAATCAACACAAGTCATAAGTTCTTGAATGTTCATTTGTAGAGAGCCATCACCCGCTATACAAAGAACAGGTTTGTCTTGGCCTAAGCAAGCACCCATTGAAGCAGGGAAGCCAAAGCCCATTGTACCTAAGCCTCCAGAAGTTACAAGTTTTCTTGGTTTATCAAAGTTGAAAGCTTGTACTGTCCACATTTGGTGTTGCCCAACTTCTGTTGCTACAACTGGTTCCATATCTTTTGTATATTCATAAACTGCATCAAGTACTGTATGTGCGTGCAATTTATCAGAACGAATTTCTGGAATAGCTCTTTTTGTTTTCCACTCGTTGATTACTAGGAACCACATTTTTTTGAAGGTTTCATTTCCCTCATATTCAAGATTATCAAGTTCTTTCAACATTGTTTGTAATGTCAATTTAGCATCACCTACAATTGGAACATCAACTTGAACGTTTTTAGAAATTGAACATGGATCAATATCAATGTGAATAATTTTAGCATCTTGTGCAAATTTCTTTAATGAACCTGTAATTCTATCATTAAATCTTGTACCAATTGCAAGAAGAACATCACAATCATTAACGGCAAAGTTTGCCCAATAATTACCGTGCATACCAAGCATACCAAGTGATAAATAATCATTTGTTGGGTATGTGCCAACGCCCATAAGAGTATTCGCGACAGGAATTTCTAATTTTCTTGCAAGTTCTCTCAATTCATCGCAAGCATCTGCCGCTAAAACACCACCACCAGCAATGATAACAGGTCTTTTAGCTCTGCATAAAAGTTTTATCGCAGTAGAAATTTGTTTTGCATTACCTTGATAATTTGGTTTATAACCTTGTAAATTAACAGTTTTAGGATATTCAAATTCACTGTTTGCTGTCATAACGTTTTTTGCTAAGTCAATTAGAACAGGACCTTGTTTACCCGTTGTGGCAATATGAAAAGCTTCCTTAATTACTTTTGGTAATTCTTTAACATCTTTTACTAAATAATTATGTTTACAACATGCACGAGTAATACCAACGATATCAGCCTCTTGGAAAGCATCATTACCGATTAAATTAGCAGAAACTTGACCTGTAAATACAACGATTGGATAACCGTCAAGGTAAGCATTTGCAATACCTGTAACTGTATTTGTTGCCCCTGGACCAGAGGTTACAATTGCAACACCACATTTGCCAGAAACTCTAGCATAACCTTCTGCTGCGTGTACTGCCGCTTGTTCGTGTCTTACTAAATAGTGTTTAATATCTTTTTCATGGTACAAAGCTTCGTAAATATCAAGTATAGCACCCCCTGGGTATCCAAAA
>SAMEA104315429__coassemble_849_pt1 | contig 17516 bp, 11 predicted proteins | sample SAMEA104315429__metabat2_high_PE_022 | metagenome-assembled genome bin SAMEA104315429 (sample SAMEA104315429) | gut metagenome | biome: Monkey gut; feature: monkey-associated habitat; material: faeces | place: China | collected 2013 | reverse complement strand
ATGTTGCTACTTTTCTATTTAATTTTTTCTTTCCGTAATATATTAAAGTATTTTTTCTTCTAATTATTGCTAAACTAATCATGTTTTATTAACTTTTGTTAACAAAATCTGAAAAGTCCTGTTATTCCTGTAACATGGCAAAGCTCAAAAGAGATTACTTCGTCATTCAACACGGGCTCATGCGTTCAAATAAAAAGGTCTAGGGGAGAAACCTAGACCTTTTTTATGACATTAAACTTTACTTTGAATTAGAGATTATAGACCGAATGTTGGAGCTGTGTTTTGTGCTTCGTTGCCTTCAGCCTTTTTAACTGATTGATATTCGTTAGAAATCAATGTTAATTGAGATTCATTGTTTTCTAATTCTAATGAAATTTGTGAATCTTTTGCATTTAAAATTGCTAAGTCAGCTTGGCTTGAAGCATCTAAAATGCTGTTGATTACGTTTGAAGCATATGAAGCTTGCATTTGGCTTTGTGCTTGTAATTGTTGGTAAACACCAGCTACTGATGATAAATCAGATGCTTCTAATTGGAAATCTCTACCGTCTGCTGTGATTTTGCCACCGCTCAACAATGTTTGTAAATCATTTCCTGAACAAGATGATAAACCTTTTGAGTTTAACATTTGTTGAACAGTTTCGTTGTTGCTTAAACCGTTTAAGATGTTACCAAGCATAAAGTTTTGAGCTTGAGTATTGATTTGATTTTTAGCTGCGTTAATAGCTTTTTGTTTTTCAGCGATTTGTGCAGAAACTGTTTGTTGTTCTTGACTCAATTGCATAGCTCTGTAATTTAATTGATTCATTCTAGCTTTCAATTGTAATTTTCTTCCTGCGAAAAGTAAGAAACCCATTTTTTTATTCTCCGTGTGTTTAATGTCCTCGTACTATAATAAAGTAAATTTCTTTTAAAAAATTGCGTTTTTTATTGCATGTTTGTTAACAAAATTTAATAATTAGTATATACTAATCGCTAAAAACGAGGCGTCATCTGAAGTTTCAGATGATGCCTCTGTTAATAAAATATAATCTTATTGTTGTAATAATCTCTTTAATTCGTCTGGTCTTGATGATTTAGAAATAGCATCTTCAAGAGAAATCATTTTTTGTTTATAAAGGTCTTTTAGTGCCATTTCAAGGGTTTGCATACCAGCACCTTGGTTTGTTTGTATTGTTGAATATATTTGTGCTGCTTTTGCTTCACGAATTAAGTTTGCAATCGCAGGGTTTACAAGCATAATTTCTTGAGCAAGTACACGACCTTGTTTTGAGCCGTCTGGCATCAATCTTGGTAATAATGTTTGTGATAATACCGCAACCAAAGATGTTGATAGCTGAATTCTAACTTGTTGTTGTTGACCTTCTGGGAATACGTCAATAATACGGTCAATTGTTTGAGATGCAGAAGAGGTGTGCAATGTACCGAAAACTAAGTGCCCTGTTTCAGCTGCAGTGATAGCAAGTCTAATAGTTTCCAAGTCTCTCATCTCACCGACTAGAATAACATCAGGGTCTTCTCTTAATGCTGAACGTAGTGCATTTGAGAAAGAACGAGTGTCTTGACCTAATTCACGTTGGTGAATAATACTTTTTTTAGATTTATGTACAAACTCAATAGGGTCTTCAATTGTAAGAATGTGTTCAGCTCTAGTTGAATTAATATAATCAATCATTGTAGCAAGAGTTGTTGATTTACCAGAACCAGTAGGACCTGTAACCAAAACCAATCCTCTTGGTTTATCAGACACAGTTTTAACAATATCAGGTAAGCCCAATGTATCAAAAGAAGGAGCAACAGAATTAATTGTTCTGAATGCAGCTGCGTAGCTTCCTTTATCCTTGTAAATATTTACACGGAATCTGCTCAAACCTTGAACGCCATATGAAAAGTCTAATTCCCATTCTTGTTCAAGTCTACGTCTTTGTTCATTTGAAAGCATTGGAAATACCAAAGATTCAACGTCATCAGGGGATAAAACTTGTTGGTCAACTCTGATAAGTCTACCGTCAACACGAATTACAGGAGGTAAACCCGCTGAAATATGTAAGTCACTTGCTTTTTTATATGTGGCTAGTTCTAATAATTCTTCAATAAGCATATATTTATCTTATAATTTCAAGGTTAAAAGTCAATAGTTTACAAATGGACTATTTTATAGATATAATAGTGTTATGAACTATAGAGATAATGTTAGAAATTTTTGTATAATTGCGCATATCGATCACGGTAAATCTACTCTTGCAGATAGATTGCTAGAAGCAACAGATACAATTAGCAAACGTGATATGCAAGATCAATTATTAGACTCAATGGATATTGAGCGTGAACGTGGTATTACGATTAAATTAAATACTGCTCGTATGAATTACACAGCAAAAAATGGTAAGAAATATGAACTTAATTTAATTGATACTCCAGGGCACGTTGATTTCACTTACGAAGTTTCTCGTTCTTTAGCTGCATGCGAAGGTGCATTATTAATTGTTGATGCGACACAAGGTGTTGAGGCTCAAACATTAGCAAATGTGTACTTAGCTGCAGAACAAAATTTAGAAATTATACCAGTTATTAACAAAATTGATTTACCATCAGCAGATGTTGAACGTGTAAAAGCAGAAATTGAAGAGGTTTTAGGTATTGATGCCTCTTTAGCAATTCCTGTAAGTGCAAAAACTGGTGAAGGTATTGGCGATGTGTTAGAAGCGGTTGTTGATTTGATTCCACCTCCTCAAGACACATCAGATAAACCTCTTAGAGCACTTGTATTTGATAGTGCTTATGATTCATACTTAGGAACAGTTTGTTTATTCAAAATTATGGACGGCTCTCTCAAAAATGGCGACAAAATTAGATTTATGGCAACCGGTAAAGAATACGATGTTGTGGAACTTGGTTATCTAACGCCAAACAGAGTTCCATGTGCCTCTCTAAAATGTGGCGATGTAGGTTATTTTGCAGGTTCTATTAAAGAAATTACTCGTTTTGTAGGTGATACAATCACAACTGTCGATAATCCTGCAAGTGAACCTCTTCCAGGTTATCAAGAAGCTTTACCAATGGTATTTTCTGGTATGTATCCTGTTGATAACGAAGATTACCAAGATTTAAAAGAAGCATTAGAGAAACTAAAATTATCAGACAGTAGTATTACTTTTGAACCAGAAACCTCAAGTGCGTTGGGTTTTGGTTTTAGATGCGGTTTCTTAGGTATGTTGCATATGGAAATTGCGCAAGAAAGACTTGAAAGAGAATACGATTTATCTCTTGTAACAACTGCTCCTTCTGTAATTTACCATGTTCATACAACAACTGGTGAAGTTCTTCAAATCGACAACCCTGCAAACTTACCACCTGCAGGTCAAATTGAATTTATTGAAGAACCTTACGTAAAAGTTGATATTATTGCGCCAAACGAATTTGTTGGAACATTAATGGATTTAACTCAATCAAAGCGAGGTATTTTTATCAATATGACTTATATTGATAAAGTTCGTGTAAATCTTGAGTACCACATTCCATTAAGCGAAGTTATTACTGATTTCTATGATCAATTAAAATCTCGTACAAAAGGTTATGCAAGTATGGATTACGAATTCTGCGATTACAAGAAATCTAGTCTTGTTAAGCTTGACGTAATGCTTGCTGGTGAAATTGTTGATGCTTTGTCTGTAATTTGTCATAAAGATAACGCATTTTATATTGGTCAAAAATTAACTGAAAAATTAAAAACTATTATTCCACGTCAATTGTTTGAAGTACCTATTCAAGCTGCAATTGGTGGTCGTGTAATTGCTAGAACAAACATTAAGGCTCTAAGAAAAAGCGTACTTGATAAATGTTATGGTGGTGATATTACTCGTAAACGTAAGTTGCTAGAAAAACAAAAACGTGGTAAAAAACGTATGAAAGCCGTTGGACGTGTAGAAGTTCCACAAGAAGCATTTATGGCTGTTCTAAGCCTTGAAGATGAAGGCTAATTAGATATTTAATTTATAGCCACCGCCGTAGATTGTTTCTATGTACTTCTTGCCGTCTGAAATCTTATCTATTTTGCTTCTAAGATGACGAATGTGTACTCTAATTGTTTCAACGTCATCACTTGGAGAATATCCCCAAACATCTTGTAAAAGTTTTGAAGATGAAACCATATTCCCATGATTTTGGAATAATAAGTTGAATATGTCAAACTCGATTGGTGTTAATTTAGCGATTTTTTCGTTAATTTTAACGCTATATGACTCTGGTAAAAGAGTGATTTCACCAATAGATAAAAGTTCTCTACTTGCTAATGATTCTGGAATTTGATTAGAACGTTTTAGCAAAGCTCTAACACGCACTTGTAGCTCTTCCATTTCAAATGGTTTGCATAAGTAATCATCGACGCCAATATTAAAGCCTTTAACCTTGTCATTAAGTTGAGAAAGTGCTGTTAACATTAATATAGGAATATTTTTGGTGTTGTCGTTTTGTCTAATTCTTTGAGCAGTTGTGAAACCGTCTACTTCTGGCCTCATACAATCTAATATAATTAAATTAGGTAGTTCTTGTTTTGCAAGAGCAAAGCCGTTAATGCCATCATAGGCTTGAACAACATTGTAGCCAGATAGTTCCAAGTTAACCTTAATTAACTCGTTTATTGCAGGATCATCATCTATTACTAAAATTTTAATTTCCATACAAATATTATATATCGTTTTGAAAAAATAACGTAATTTTTTAATTTTTATTAACCAAATATCGTGCTATAATTTAGGTTATGAATGATAAGTTAGCTCAAGATTTAAAATGTTTACCAGAGTCTCCAGGGTGTTATCTATACTATGATGAAACTGACACTGTAATTTATGTTGGAAAAGCTAAAAATTTAAAGAAAAGAATAAAAAGCTATTTTAGAAAAACTGTTGATAGACTTAAAACTCAAATTCTTGTCTCTCATATTGAAAAACTTGAGTATATTTTGACAGATTCAGAGGCAGAAGCGTTAATTCTAGAATCTCAGCTTATCAAAAAACATAAACCAAAATATAATATTCTTTTGAAAGACGATAAGAAATATCCGTATTTCTTGATTACTGATGAAGAATATCCGCGCATTACTGTGGTTAGAAAGAAAAATATTAATCCTGATAAAGGTCGATATTATGGACCTTACACTGACGCTAGGGCAATGTATTCGACTCTTGATTTTTTAAAAAAGATTTTCCCTCTAAAGCAATGTAAAACGCCTAAATTTAGAAATAGACCTTGTATTTATTATGATATAGGTCGTTGTATGGCGCCTTGCCAAAACAAGATTTCATCTGAAGAATACAAAACCATTATTGCGCAAGCTGAGTTGTTCTTAAAAGGTAAACAGAGCGAACTTTTGAAGAAATTGATGGAACAAATTCAAAAATATTCTGACTCAGAACAATTTGAAAAAGCAGCAAGATTGCGTGATAGTTATTATGATTTGCAAAAAACACTTGAGCGTCAAAAAGTTGTAACTGAAAATACAAAATTAAATGAAGACGTGCTTTATTTCTTATACGAAAATGGTATTTTTATTGCAGTTGTTATGAATATCAGAGAAGGAAGGCTTATCGATAAAAAACAATTTGCATATCCGAATACATTTGACGAGGATATTACATTATTGATTGAAACTTTTTTGAAAGATTACTATAGCTCTATTCAACAAGATTTTCCGGATAAAATTATATCTTCACACCTAGAAGTTTTAGACAAAAAGACTTACGAAGAATGGTTGAATATTCTTTCAGGTAAAAATATCAAAATTACTTATGGCAAAACTCAAAAAGGTATTGAGTTGTTGAATTTGGCAGAAAAAAATGCCCAAAACTTAATGGATACAACAAAAATTGAAGAGACTAATAAATTAAAAGATAACTTCAATGAAGTTGGTTCATATATTGTGGAAAAACTGGGTTTATCAAACTTTCCTTATCGTATGGAATGCTACGATATTTCGCATATTCAAGGTACAAATACAGTTGCATCAATGGTTGTGTTTGTTAATGGCGTTTCTAAAAAATCTGAATATCGTAAGTTTAAGGTTAATTCTACAGAAGGCAAACCAGATGACTTTTTATCAATGAAAGAGGTTCTTACTCGTAGATTTAACAATCTGGGTAAAAAGGGTTGGGATAAACCCGATTTAATCATTATTGATGGTGGTAAAGGTCAATTATCCTCAGTAATGCAAATTGTACAGGAAATGGGCATTACAGGCATAGATTTTGTTAGCTTGGCTAAACGTGAAGAAGAGATTTTCAAACCTCACAAATCAAAACCTGTTGTTTTTCCTAAGAATTCAAACGCATTATTCTTATTTCAACGTATAAGAGACGAGGCTCACAGGTTTGCAATTACATATCATAGAAAACTACGCTCGAAACAATCTATTAAAAAATAATTAATATTTTAAAGATTTTAAAATTTTGTATTATCATGTAGTATGGAGATTATTTATGAAATACAAAGATTACTATGAAATTTTAGGCGTAAAAAGAGAAGCAACTGAAGCAGAGATTAAATCTGCATACAGAAAGTTAGCAAGAAAATACCACCCAGATGTAAATAAAACTAAGGAAGCTGAACAAAAATTTAAAGAAATTAACGAAGCTTATGAAGTTTTAGGTGATAAAGAAAAGCGTCAAAGATATGATAGTTTAGGTTCAAATTGGCAAGGTGGTGCTGATTTTACACCTCCACCTGGTTATGAAAATTTCAACTTTAACTTTAATCAAGGTGGCGCACAAGGCTTTACTCAAAGCATGAACTTTGGTGATTTGGGTGGTTTTTCTGATTTCTTTTCATCAATTTTCGGTGATATTATGAGTGGCGCATCTACTCAAAGAACATCTTCTCGTTCTAGTAGAGGTCGTTCTCGTGCTTCTAATATGGGGTTTGATGAAGAAATGTATGCTCAACCTACCCCTAAAAAAGAAGACCTTGATATAACAAGAACCGTTAATGTTTCTGCTAAAGATATTTTTAACGGCAACTTGTCAGTGAGATTTAAGGTTATGGACAGATGCAATTCGTGTCCTCCAGATAAGTCTTATTGTAGTTTTTGCGGTGGAACAGGTATTCGCTCAGAAGAAAAGAATGTTCACGTAAAATTACCTAAAGAGGTTAAAGAAGGACAAAAAATTCGTCTTAGAGGTGAAGGAAAGACTGGTACAAGAGGTAATAAAGGAGATTTATATTTAGTTTTAAATATAAAGGATTCTGAATATTCTGTAAGCGGAAATAATTTAACTAAAGAAGTTGAATTAACACCTTCTCAAGCTGTTTTGGGTACAAAAATAGATATTAATACTCTTCACGGAGCAATTAGTATTAAAATCCCTGCTGGTATGAATTCTGGCAAAACATTAAGACTCCGTGATTTAGGTTTACCTAAAAAAGACGGCGGATACGGTGATTTGAACGTAAAAGCAAAAATCGTTATCCCGAAGAATTTAACAGAAAAACAAATTGCGTTATATAAAGAACTTAGCTCTCTTGAACAGTAGAGAACTGATGTCTTTCTAAAAGCACCATAAGTATTGAGATATCGGCTGGTTTAACACCGCCGATTCTTGATGCTTGAGCAAGTGTTTTTGGTCTGATTTTGATTAATCTATCTCTTGTTTCTGTTGAAATATGAGGAATACTTGTGTAATCAATATTTTCTGGAATTCTAAATTTTTCTAGTTTTTCAGAATTATCAACTTGTTCAGTTTGACGTTTTAGGTATCCGTCATATTTAATTAAGATTTCAACTGATTCATTAACATCTTTAGGAATGTCAAAATTAGCATCTTTAGTCAACTCTTGGATAATTGGATAGCTAATATTTGGACGTTTTAGTAGTTCATATAAACGAATACCACGGTCAATACCTTCGTTATGTTGTGCAAGAACTCTATCAACTTCGTCTGATTTTGAAAGTTTTGTTTCTCTTAAAAGTTCAATTTGTCGGTGAATTAATTCTTGTTTATCCGTAAATCTTTTATATTGAACATCATCAATTAAGCCTACTTTATGACCGATTGGTGTTAACCTTTCGTCGGCATTGTCTTGTCTTAAAAGAAGTCTAAATTCAGAACGAGAAGTTAGCATTCTATAAGGTTCTTCAATATCTTTTGTAACTAAATCGTCAATTAAAGTTCCAATATATGAAGATGAACGAGAAAGTTCAAGCATTTCAGAACCATTTAAGTAATTAAATGCGTTGATACCTGCAATCAAACCTTGTCCTGCAGCTTCTTCATAACCACTTGTACCGTTAATTTGACCGGCTAAGAATAAGCCGTCAATAGATTTAGTCATTAATGAGTGGCTAATTTGAGAGGCTGGAACGTAGTCGTATTCAACAGCGTAAGCTGGTTTAATTACGTGTGCATTTTCTAGCCCTGGAAGCGTGCGCAACATTCTTACTTGTACATCTGCTGGTAAACTACTAGAGAAACCTTGTATGTACATTTCATAAGTGTTTAGACCTTCTGGTTCAATAAAAATATGATGAGATGGGTTGTTTGCAAATCTTACAACCTTATCTTCAATAGAAGGACAATATCTTGGGCCAATACTCTTAATCATACCTGAGTAAAGTGGTGATTTATCAAGATTGTCCATAATAATTTTATGTGTTAATTCGTTAGTTCTTGTTAAATAACAATCATATTGAGGTCTAACAGGTCTATTAGGTCTAAATGAATAGAAATTCAACTCTTTATCACCTGGTTGAAGTGTCATTTTTGAATAATCAATTGTTCTTTTATCAACACGAGGTGGTGTGCCTGTTTTAAGCTTTTTCAAAATTAATCCGTGAGAACGTAATGAATCAGAAAGCCCAATAGCTGGCATTTCTCCTAAACGTCCTGCTGGATAAGCTTTTAAACCGATATAAATTTTGCCGTCAAGTGATGTTCCTGTTGTTAAAATAACGCTTGGTGCAAAATGTTCGATGCCAAATTCATCGACAACAGATGAAACTTTGCCGTCAGTCAGTTTTAATTCAACAATACAAGCTTGTCTAATATGAATATTTTCAATACCTTCAATAACATTACGCATATAAGCCATATAGGCTTTTTTATCAGATTGTGCTCTTAATGCTCTAACAGCAGGTCCTTTTGAAGAATTTAAGACTTTCATTTGCATATAAGTAGCGTCTGCAGCTTCGCCCATAACGCCACCAAGAGCATCAATTTCTCTAACTAGTGTTGATTTTGCAGGGCCTCCAATTGCAGGGTTACAAGGCATTAACGCAATATTATCAGCATTAAGTGTGCAAAGTAAAACTTGTAAACCTAATCTTGCTGCCGCAATTGCTGCTTCACAGCCCGCATGTCCTGCTCCAACTACTATACAATCATATTTGTTATTTACGTAATTCATATTCATAATTAAATTATAGTACAAAAATTTTTACTCAACCCAGTTAAAACTTTTTACATAATCATTTCCGTTGATATCGCCATTAATATCAACAGTAAATATTCTGTATTTTTTATTATTTAATTCAATTGCTGGAATTTTATTAATATATTCAAGGATTGAATTATCAGACGTATCACTCAAGTTTACAAGTGGAATTGTGCTAAATAATGCGTTTAAAGAAGCGTTTCCAACTGGACCTAAAATGTTTGATGCGTTTCTAGTTAATCTACCAAAAATCTTCATCTGAGCAATTGCTGTCGTCAAATTATATTGACCGTTAATAAATAAATTTAGATTTTTGCTTTGTGAAAAGATTTGTATGTCATTACAATTACCGTTTTCAACAGAAATTGTACCGTTGATAGTATCAAAAACACCAGTTCTAAGCGGTGTAATCAAATCAATTAAACTGTTAATTGAAAATCCTGTAATACCACCTTTAACAATATTCGCAGCATTTAAAAGATATTCCAAAGAACCTAATTTAGGCATATTGCCGTTATTAATATTAAATCCAGCATTGCCAGTCAAAGTCTTTAGGCAACTTTCTTGAGAAAATCCTGAACATGTAACGTCCATTTTACCGTTAATGTTACCAGAAATTTGATTGTGTAAATTGAATAAAGTTTCAGTAAACATCTTTGCATCAATGTCGCTCAGTGTAACTGATGCAGAGTGTTTTTGGTTTATGAAGTTAACCTTATAATCACCGCTGATTTTACCTTTTGCAGTCTTAAACTTGAATTCATTCAAATTAAATGTTCTATTTTTATCAAGTGAAGCTTTTGCAATCAAATCGTGCAACATGATATTGCCTAAAGTAACATTATCAGATGCCAATTGCGCATTATTAATCACGATTGAAGAAAAATCTACTGGGTTAATGCTGTGAATAGTTAATTTTTCGTGTGCATCTAATTCTAGTTTTCTCGCAGAATTTGAGATTTCATCAAGGTTAATATCTGTAATATACAATTTCAAATCATTTACCGTATACGGTGTTTTAAGGTTATTATCCATAGTTGATTTTAATTTATATTGCTTATTAAATAATCTACCGCTAGATGTTACAGTAATAAGTTTATTTTGAAAATTAAAGTTTGTTTTGTCAATATCAATGAAATAATTAGGAATAGATATGTTTTCTATCGCCAAAGTTCCGATTGGCTTTGGATTAAACAAGGAACCATTAATTCTCATGTCAGAAGTGAATTGCCCTTGTTTGATATAAGGTTTTTTAAAGATGATATTAAAGAATTTTGAATCAGTAGGTGCTAAAGTTTTGATTTTAAAGTTATCAAACAAAATATTATTGCTCAAATATTTCAAACCACCTGAAACAACCAGTTCTCTAACAGGATAAAGTCTGTTTTTATTGGTTTTCATTATCTTATCGTAAGTTAAATTTTTAATATTAATATCATTTTTACGAACATTTGCGTCTATATCGATAACAACTGAATTTAGTTCATCACCTAGGTTTGCGCCTAAATAATAAACTTTTGAATGTTCTCCAATCATTAAGGTTGATTTAAAGTTGTAATTATCAATATTACCGGTAATAAATGATGTTGTAGAAACATCGCCTTTGATTTTTACAGGATAAAGTGATTTTCTATTAAAAATAGCATCTGCAAATTTTTGGTTAGGTTTTGCGCTGACGTATATATTAAGTTTTGGAGTATTATAAATGTCTGAAACCTTCCCTTTAATAAATATAGGCATTCCAGACATTGTAAGATTTAAGCTATACGCATTTAAAACACTATTGTTAATATTAATATTTGCATTGCTAATTTCTATAGGCATTTTTGCAGGGAAATAGTAACACTTATAGTTGTTAAAAGATGCTGAACCGTTTACTTTTAACTTTGTATAATCGATTTTATCAACTTTACCTTTATATGAAGCGTTAAAGATTATTAGACCTCTTCTGTTTGGAGCTTTTTTGTTATAAGGCGCCATTTTTGAATTTGATAGATAAATAATTAAATCATCAGCATTCATATTATCAGACATAATGTTCAAATCAGCTAAATTGTCTTTTATAGAGCCGTTTATACGGATTTTTGAATTTCTAATTGCTGATTCTAAATTAAGTTTTAGGTTTGTATTGTCAAAATCAATATTACCGGAAATACCTGTTATAGGTAGAAGCATACCTTTGATAGTTACTGTAGTATTTTTAAGCTTTAAATAGCCTTTTGCGTAAATATTTTTACCAAATTTTATATCACGTGCATCTTTTACTGTACCCGTTAAATTTAATCCAAAATCAGTTACACCTGCTTTTGTTTCAATAGGTTCAACCATTTTTGCAACATCAGCTAACATAGGTGATTTCTTTAAAATCGCCAACAAATCATTTACTTGTTGACCTTTAGTTAAGACGTCAAAGTTTAGATTACCCTTTAAATCGCAAGTACCATTAACAGTAATTGGTTTACCGTTAAGTTTAGCAGATTTAGTAATAAATTGAGTCGTAGTATTTAAGAATTTAAGAGTACCAGAGGCATCAGTGATAACCATATGTTTAACGTCATTAAAAGACACAATACCTCTGTTAAAATTAAATGCGCCGTATGTATGAGGATCACCTTTGTTGCCGTCAACACGTAAGTCGATATTACCAAAACCTTTGATATCCATAATTGGAACCGGCCCAAGTTCAAAGCCTAAAACTTTATGTACAGGCATTAATACATATTGCGCAATGGCTAAATCGACATTGTTTGTACTTGTAATATGTAAATCAACGTCTTTCAGTAATCCATACATCTTTACCCAGCCTGTAACATCAACGTATTCTGTTGGAGAAGCTGGAACATGTACGTTATCAAGATAGATTTTATCTTTATCAAATTTAAGATTAATAGTAGCTTTTTTAGCTCCATTAGGAATAGGTCTTGGCGTTACATATGCGTTCGTAATAAACAAATTACCGAATACATCAGGAGTTACTGCATCACCAATTACGTGTAAATCAAAGTTCACATCTGCAAAGAATTTGGCCTTAACTAATGTTTCAATATCAAATTCAAGTTTTGCAAGTCTATATAACTTGTTTATTGGTGGTAATAGGTCAACCAAACCTTCTGCTTTTGAATTTTTTGAAGAAACTTGTATGTTTAATCGTTGGTTATTGCTTGTGATTTTATTGATTACACCAGTAATATTAACATTTACATTTTTCGCATCAACGTCTACATTATTAAGATATAGGTCGTTATCAACAGCAGTAACCTTTGATAAAAATTCTACTCTATCATTATAATAATATTTTTGAGAAAATTCTTTTCCATTTAAGCCAAAATTGCTTAAAATAAAGTTTGTACTATATGTTCTAGCTTTTGCTTTTGAAAAAGTTGTATGTGCCTCAAAATTAAGCATACCTTTTAAATCATAGTACTCGTTATTTGTAAAATAGCTTAAATATTTTGAAAAAGACGACAAATCAAGATTTGTAACTGTTGCGTTTAGGTATTGACTCTTTTTAGCCAAATTCTTTTCTAATGGAAGTTTTAAATCAGTATCAATGTTAATTATTGACACTTTGTTATTTACAATAAGTTTTACGTCTGTCGCAATAGAATATCTTTTGTTTTGTAAGAATTTTCTAATTGTAAAATAGTTACCCTTGATAACTGAATTTTGGTTTGTAGACTTGTCAAAAACGTTAGCATTGTAGTCTTGAATATTCAGCTTAATTCCATTTATATCTAATGTTGAATTGTTTTCTTTTGGGATAAGATAATCGCCCAAATAAATCTTTGAATCTTTTGTATAAACAAAATTAGCATTGATACTATCCGCTGAAAAATAAGTGATATGGCACTTTCCTATGATAAACTTTAATAAAGAAATTTCTAAATTAGGTTTATTAATCGATAAAGCTTTTGAATTATCCTTGTTTAAGATTTCAAATCTATCCGCTTTTAACCATACAGAAGGTAATAATCCCATTTTTATATCAGGATTTTCGATGTTTAATTTTATATTAGCTTTATCGTATGCGATTTTTTCAAACGTATTAATATTGTGTTTTACATTGACAACTGACGGTATACCCCAGAAATATACCGAATATAATAAAACTATTGATAGTAATGTTATTAATATTTTTTGTCTAAAACTCATAATTGTCTTTATTGATTATAAAATTAATACGCATGATGTTCAAGTAAATACTTTGCTAAACCTTCACCCATCGACATACATGAAGGAATAATTCTTAACGCTCCTTGTGCATAAAAATCTGCAGAAAGGCATCTGCCAGCAACACATAAATTATCTATATTTATTGAAAATAAAGATTCTACTGGTAATTGATATTCAACATCAACCTTTTCTAGCACAGATGTATTATTCTTTGTAGAATGAACATCAACTGGGTAATTTGAAATAACAACAGGGTTTTCAAACTTTTTGCCTGATTTTAAATCGTCATAAGTATAAATATATTTACCTTTTAAACGTCGTGAAACCCTTACTCCCAGCAAATCTGCGATATTTGATATGTAAGCTTTGTCAAAACCTATTAAATATGACTTACAGAACTCCGCAAGCCTGTAAATACTTTCTCTACCGTGCATTTCAGCTTTTGAAAAGTCTGAGACATTCAAGGGGTCGATAACATTTTTACTATATATACGAGGGGCATTAAACGCAATAGAATTAGGCATATTAGGAATAGTAAAAAGCTGAAAATAGTTTCTGTCTTCATTTTTTAGTATGCCTTTTGCCACAGCATTGTCAAATAGAGGTCTTAAAGCCCATTCTTTATCTGTATCCCAAGTGTATGCTGTAGATAAGTGCGTAACTCCGTCTATGTTGCACACAGTTGTTACGTTTCGGTCTTTATCAAAATCTTGTAACCATTCACCAAATTTTTCAACATCAACATTTGACATTATAAATCTTAAATTTACAGGTTGTAATTCATCTTTTTTATTTAAAAATTCGCAATTACAAATTTTTGAAAAATCACAATTTCCTGTTGTGTCAATATAATATCTCGATTTGATACATTCCGATAACATTTTTGAGGAAATATTTATTGACTCAATCTTGTTATCTATAACAGTTACACCAGATACTACTGTGTCAAAAAAGACTTCTACACCTGCTTCTTTCATTAGCTTATCAAAAACAATTTTTGCAAGCTCTGGGTTGAACCAACCATCATTACCGTCAGAATATGTAATAATACCATTTAGCTTCTTTAATTCAGTTTTAAATTTAGTCAAAAAGTCTGTATTTATTTGATTTTTAGAGGTTTTCATAAAAGGTGTAACAAGACCACCAGTCATTAAACCACCTAAAAATATATTTTTTTCAATTAATAATACTTTTTTGTTATTTAGTCCCAAATTATAAGCTGTAGCACAACCAGCGGCGCCACCACCTATAACAACTACGTCGTATGACATTTGTACTCCTTTTTATATTGTGTTGTTGAAATTAAAGTTGAATTTTCAACTTCATTTTTTCTATTTTCTAAAATTTCTTCGTTCGATAATGATAAATCTTCATTATCATGATAACAAATCCCTGCTTTTGTTTTTAATAAACCCAATTCGTAATCATCTAATGGATAATCTAATAAGTTTATATTTTTTGTTGCAATTGTTCCCGTAAATCTATTTTCAAATTTATTATAAATTTTTCCTACGTAAAAATTATTTTCTAAAAAAGCATTTCTTATTGATGCAGAATTAGAGTAAGTTAAAATCATGGAATTTTGACTTGTATGTTTATAAAGTTGATTAAAAAATTCAACAGTCCATAAAGTTGGAACTTTAGATGGAGAAAAAGCGTCTAAAAACACAAAATCATACTCCAAATTTGTATTTTTTATAAAATCTCTTGCATCGATATCAAATAGCTCAATATCAATTTTGCGATTTTCTAGTACTTTTAGACTAGTTTTATAACTATTTGATATATACTTATAATATATATTATGTAAAAAGGCTAAAATATGTTCAAGGTAGGATAGTTTATACCCCTCTGATTTGTAACTTTTGATAAAATAGGCTAAATTTCGACTAAAAAATTTTTTATTGAGTTTGTCGCTCAAAATTGAGAGAGCCTCATTATCGAAGTACAAATCTTTATATTTTTCTAAGATTTTCAAAAAAAGAATAATATTTATTTCATCTTTAATATAAAATTTATCCTTTGTAATTTTATCAAATTTAGAAAACAAATTATTATGTTTTAAATTTTTATAATTTTTTATCTGTTTTATAAACGGAGAAATTTTTATCAAATTTTTATCAATTTCTACTCCATGCAGAACTAGTTCGTGATTTCTTATATCAAAAATGTTATTGGTATCTATCGATTTGATATAATTATTTTTTTCATGCAAATTTTGAAAATAAAAATTTAAAAAAGCTTTTGAATTATATCCAATTCCAAAACAAATATCTAAAACTTTTATTTTATTATTATTTTTTATAAACTCATCAATCTTTGCAGGTAAAATAAATTTCTCATAAGCTTCAGAAAGCGCGCCAAACTGTGAATGATAAATATCATTCACTTCATCAGAATATAGCCCTACAGAGCCATCGTCAGTAAATTTTGCCTGAAACTCTACCATATTGCTATTATACAGCTATTTTAGAGTAAATAAAAATAATTTACGTAATGTTTACATATGGCGAACAGTAGGATTTATAAGAATTTGAGCCAATTTATCAGCACCTTCAAAATTACGTTTTGCGAGAGTTTTTGAGGCCGAAACGTTGTCATACTCTACAAATTTGTGTTCTACGCCAAATCCAATTTCATCAAATGTAACAATAGCGTAGCATGAAAGAGGTTTTTCTGTAAAAGGTCTTCCTACGCTTCCAACGTTTACAACAGTTTTGCCTGAATTTGTTTGATATCCGCAAGGTAAATGTGTATGTCCGCAAAGGATTAGTCTTGCATCTGTTCCTTCAACCATTTCTTCAACTTTATCTAGCGGTAAATCAGGCGAAATATCTTCGTTATTACGTCTTGGAGAACCGTGTACTAATAAAATTGGAGTGTTATTAATATTAATTTCCAAATTTTCTGGTAAATTTTTCAAATATTCTTTATTTTCATCTGAAATAACTTCAGCGTCATTTCTCAAAGCATTTGCCATGATTGGAATTTGACCTTTTAATGCGTTAAACATATCCTCGTTAAATTCAACAATCATTTTATCTGTATTACCTTGAACCACGTCCCAATCCATTTGTTTAACAAGTTCTACTGTCTTATCAGGTTCAGGACCTGCCATTGCTAGGTCGCCTAAGCAAATAATATTATCGCATTTTTCATGCTCAATATCCTCTAGAACTTTTTCTAATGCAAACAAATTACCGTGAATATCAGATATAACAGCTAATTTCATAAATTTACCTCAATTTTATTTTAGTGCTAAAATTATTTTATGATAAAAAGAAGAAAAACAAAAGAGTTAACAATAGGTAACGTAAAAATTGGTGGTGGTGCGCCTATTCCTGTACAATCAATGTGCAACACTGATACTCGTGATGTAAAAGCCACTTTAGAACAAATCAAAAAACTTGAAGAAGCAGGTTGTGAAATCATTAGACTTGCAGTTTTAAATAAAGATGCTGCAGAAGCAATTAAAGAAATTGTTAAAAAGTCTTCAATACCTGTGGTTTCAGATATACATTTTGATTACAGATTAGCTATCCAATGCATAAATAACGGGGTTGCAGCTTTACGTTTAAACCCTGGTAACATTGGTCGTAGAGAAAATGTAGAAAAGGTTGTAACTTTAGCAAAGCAACAAAATATACCTATCAGAATTGGTATTAATGCTGGTTCTCTAGAAAAAAATCTGCAAGAATTAGACATTTCTTTAGCAGAAAAAATGGTTATGAGTGCTGAAGGACATATTAAAATTTTAGAAGATTTAGATTTTGATAAAATAAAAGTTTCATTAAAATCGTCTGATGTACCTACAACAATTGAAGCTTACCAATTATTCTCTGAAAGACATGATTATCCACTTCATTTGGGTATAACTGAATCTGGAACGCTAAAAGGTGGTTTAGTTAAATCATCAGTTGGTAT
>SAMEA104315429__coassemble_843_pt1 | contig 17644 bp, 18 predicted proteins | sample SAMEA104315429__metabat2_high_PE_022 | metagenome-assembled genome bin SAMEA104315429 (sample SAMEA104315429) | gut metagenome | biome: Monkey gut; feature: monkey-associated habitat; material: faeces | place: China | collected 2013 | reverse complement strand
CCTTTGATATATGTCAATAATGTCGGCATTCAAAATAACGGAAAAACGGTTTACACTTTTGACGGCGGATGTTCAGTATATGATAATAACGGAAATATAATTTTAGATTCAAAACGATACGAAGAGAGTTTATATTATATTGAAATGGATTTAAGAAAAGAGGAGATATACAAATGCCTATTGAAAGAACATTCGTTGCTATTAAACCTGATGCTGTTCAAAGAGGTTTAATCGGTAAAATTATTACTAGATTTGAAGAAAAAGGTTTCAAAATTATAGCAATGAAGATGCTTGAAGTTACCCCAGAACAAGCTGCAAGTCATTATGCAGAACACAAAGGAAAACCATTCTACGATGGATTAGTACAATTTATTACATCAGCTCCAATCGTTGCAATGGTAGTAGAAGGTTTAGATGCAATCGCTGAAACTAGACACATCGTTGGCGCAACAAATCCAGATAAAGCTGACGTTGGATCTATCAGAGCAGATTATTCACCATTGATGAAATGTAACTGTATTCACGCTTCTGACTGTGTTGAATCTGCTGAAAGAGAAATGGCAATCTACTTTGATGTAGAAAAAGAACTTTGTACTAATTGGAAAACTATGATGGAAGTTGTTTTAGATGGATTACAATAAAGAACACGACTATTTTAGTTATGAATTAATACATATTGATAAGAAAACTGGTGCAAGAGCTGGTGTTTTAACAACTCCGCATGGACAAATTAAAACTCCTATCTTTATGCCTGTTGGTACAAATTCATCTGTAAAAATGCTTACAAATCATCACTTGTACGAAACAGAGGCTCAAATTATTTTGGCAAATTCTTACCATTTATACTTGAGAGCTGGCTCAAAAAGAGTCAAAGAGTTTGGTGGTATTCATGGTTGGATGAATTGGGATAAACCTGTTTTGACTGATTCAGGCGGATTTCAAGTCTTTTCTTTGGCAGATTTGAGAAAAATTACCGAAGAAGGCGTTCATTTTAGAGATCCGAAAGACGGTAAAGAACATTTTATATCTCCAGAAATATCTATGGAAATTCAACAAGATATTGGCGCTGATATAATCATGGCGTTTGATGTATGTTCACCATATCCTTGTACTCACGAGGAAGCAAAACTTGCTATGGAAAGAACTCATCGCTGGTTAGAAAGATGTTATCATTCAAAAACTAACCCAAAACAAGCTCTATTCCCAATCGTACAAGGTGCGTTTTTTGACGATTTGAGAGCAGAAAGTGCAAAGGTTATTTCAACATTTGATTCTGTTGGTTATGCAATCGGCGGATTAAGCGTTGGTGAAACAAAAGAGATAATGAATCATTATATTGAATTTACAACTCAACTTTTACCACCTGCAAAACCAAGATATCTAATGGGTGTTGGTACCCCAGAAGACTTGTTAGATGGTATTAAACGTGGAATTGATATGTTTGACTGCGTTCTTCCAACTAGAAACGCAAGGCATGGTTCATTCTTTACTTATCAGGGTAAAAAGAATATCAAAAATTCTCAGTTTGCTGATGATAATTCGCCATTAGATGATAAATGTGATTGTTATGCTTGTAAAAATCATTCTAAAGCTTACATTAGACACCTTTATAGATGTGGAGAAGCAACTGCTCAAACATTGTTATCAATTCATAATTTAAGATTCTTGATTAATTTCTCACAACAATGTAGACAAGCTATATTAGAGGATAGATTTGAAGAATTCTATAATGAACATTATGATAACTTTACAAAGAAAAAATAATATTTAAAAAGGCAAATCCTTCGGATTTGCCTTTTTATTAACTCTCGTATTCTCTATAATTAATGTTTTACGCAATAATATCTTTTTGCTGTTCTTGTTTAAGTGCTTGATTAGTAAGCGTTGCATTGATAACTCCATTTGCAACACCGATACCAACGCCAACGGCAACAGTTGTAGCTAAACCTCGATTAGATTTAAAAACTTTATTTAACAATTCGTTTCCAAGCATTACCAAACCTGCAGAAGCTAAACCTGCTACTGCACCAACTGGTAACGCTTTTTTCAATGAAACTTTACTTATAGGCTCTCTTTCAAATGTATCTTCTTTAGGTTGAGAGCAACAACCGCATGAGCATGTGTGTTGTTGTCTTGTTATATTTTTAGGTTCACAACAGTTGCAATGACAATTATGTGCAACATTTTGTCCAACTTTTAACATGAAAATTCCTTTCCTTGATGTTTATTTAAAACGTCTAATAATTTATTTTGCTACTTGTGTTAATATTTTGTTACATAATTCTAAAATTAACTTCGTGTTATAATCAAAGTATGAAAAATGTATTTGAACAAAAGGTTTCATATTGTGATACAGATGCTTATGGCGTAGTTTGGCACGGTTCTTATTTACGTTGGCTAGAAATAGGCAGAATGTATTTTTGTGATGATATAGGGGTTGATTTACAAACATTGCAAGAAAATGACGTTGTCTTGCCTCTTACAAATATCAATGTAAGATATAAGTCTTCTGCAAAATTATTTGAAACAATGGTTGTTGAAACAAAATTACAATCATATTCAAAAATCAAATTAACTTTTGCTCAAAAAATTTATAACAAGGAAACTGGAAAGTCATATATTGAAGCAGTTGTCGATGTCGTTCCTGTTTCTTGTGAAGGTAAGTTACATAGAAATATGCCACAAATCTTAAAAGATATGTGCGAAAAATATTCAGAGGAACAGTAATGAGATTAAATAAATATATAGCTCAATCGGGAATTTGTTCACGTAGAAAAGCTGATGAGTTTATTCAAAATGGTCAAGTAAAAGTTAACGATAAAATCGTTACTGATATGAGCTTTCAAGTTCGTGTAAAAGACAAAGTTTATATCGATAACCATTTGATTAGACCTATGAATTTGCAATATTACAAATTCAATAAACCTGCTGGCTATATAACAACGATGGACGATGAAAAGGGTAGAAAAACTATTTATGATATTTTACCTAAAGAACTTCATCATCTTAAACCTGTTGGACGTTTGGATAAAGATTCTACTGGTTTATTAATTCTAACAAATGACGGAAATCTTATTAATGCTTTGACTCACCCTTCATTAAAAGTTCCAAAAGTTTATCACGTTACTGTTGGTGGTAGAGTTTCTGATAAAGCTTTCAAAGAGCTTGCACAAGGTATTGAAATTGAAGAAGGCAAAATTGCTTATGCAGATATCATAATTCTTGAACAAACTAACAAAAGTACGTTTATGGAAGTTACTTTAATGCAAGGCATGAATAGACAAATTAGAAAAATGTTTGAAAAAGTTGGATATGAAGTTGAAATCTTAAAACGTATTCAACATGCAACAATTAAGCTTGATGGTTTAAAACGTGGCGAAGTTAAAGTTTTGAAGCCTAAAGCAATAAGAGAATTGCAAGAATTTGTTAAAAGGAGAGCAGATGCTTAGGGTTGCAATCACTGGTAATATTGCATCTGGCAAATCTGTAGTGGATTCAATTCTTACATCTAAAGGGTATTCAGTTTTTGATACTGATGAAATTGCGCATGAAGTTTTAGCAACTTCTTATAAGGTTAGAGAAGCTTTTAAAGATTTTGACATCACAAATTACAAAGGCGAAATTTCTAGAGAAAAATTAGGTAAGTTGGTTTTTACAAGACCCGAATTGAAAAAGACTTTAGAAGAAATTATTCACCCTGAAATTAGAAATGAATTAAATAAAATTTTTGAATACAATTCAGAAAAAGATTTTGTTTTTATTGGTATTCCGTTGCTTTTTGAAGCTCATTTTGAGGATATGTTTGATAAATCAATTCTTGTTATGACTGATGATGAAATTAGATTAGAACGTTTAATGAAGAGAAATAATTTGTCAAAGGAAGATGCTCAACTACGCATTGATAGTCAAATGTCTCAAGAAGAAAAAGTTAAAAAGGTTGATTATGTTATTAAAAATAATGCTTCTTTAAAAGATGTAGAAATTGAAATTGAAAATGTTCTTAATCAACTATTAAATAATAAAGATTAGTAACATGTAGGCTTGAAGTCGTTTTTAACATGTGTAATAATGATAGTAGCTTTACATGGGTGTTTATTTTGTTCCTACATTTTTAATTATCGGGAGACAAAGTTCTCATGACATTGAAGTATACCCACCGATATCACTATCGCCAGTGGGAAACGGATTAGTCAAGGCAGTCACCCACCTGCGAGATTCCGCAGGCAACAAAATCGCATCTGTGTAAAGTTTCTTTTTTTTGCGTTAATATTATCTTATGAAAATTAACGATGAATTAACTTTAAAAGTTGAAAAGATAACTTCAGAAGGTAAAGGTATTTGCAGACACAATAATTTTGTTGTGTTTGTTGAAAATGCTTGTCCAGAAGATTTGTTAAAGGTTAAAATTACACATTTAACAAAATCTTTTGCAGAAGGTGAAATTGTTGAAATTTTAAAACCTTCTAAACATAGAATTAAGCCAATGTGTCCTTTACAAAAGGTTTGTGGTTCTTGCCAAATTCAATTTATTGATTATGACTATCAAATTGAATTGAAAAAACAAATTGTCGAGGATACAAAGAAAAAGATTTTAGGTGATTATCCTTTAGAAATAAAAACTCCAGTAAAGAGTCCTGAAATTATGTGTTTTAGACACAAGGTTCAAGTGCCCGTTAGAGAAACAAAGGTTTCAAAACGCTTGCTTGCAGGATATTTTAAGCCTAAAAGTCATGAAATTATTAATATTAAGTATTGCCCTATTCAGACTGAAACCTCTGATAAGATTATTGATTTTATTAGAAATGAGGCTAAAAATTATCAAATAAAAGGTTATGATGAGGACAAACATTTTGGTGAATTGAAACACATTGTAATCCGTTCATCTACACTAAATCAGTACCTTGTAACTCTTGTATTAAATACAAAAGTTTTTGGTGAAAAATATAAGAAATTTGCAAAAGCTTTAATGGAAAAATTTGACGTTATTAAAGGCGTTTGCATTAATATTAATCCATTTAAGACTAATATTATTTTAACAGAAAAAACGATTTGTCTTGAAGGTTCAGAATATATTGAAGAAATGATTTTGGATAAGAAGTTTAAGATTGGTACAAATACTTTCTTCCAAGTTAATCCAAAAAGTGCTGAGAATATTTTTAGATATGTAAGAGATTATATCAAAACTAATTATCAAAATCCGACATTACTTGATGCGTATGCCGGTGTGGGTGCCTTTGGTATTGTGATGAGTGATGTCGCGAGAAAAGTTGTGAGTATTGAAGAAAATAAGTCTTCTGTTGAGCTAGGCAAGCGAATTTTAAAAGAAAACAATATTAAAAATATGGAAATGCACTGCGAAGATGCTGAAAAATTCTTTAAAAAAGAAAAAAGACAATTTACCGTAACAATTCTTGACCCGCCAAGAAAGGGTTGTACAGAAAAAAGTTTAGAAAATGCTTTAAAACTTACAACTGACAAAATTATTTACGTAAGTTGTAACCCTGCAACCTTGTTTAGAGATTTGAAATATTTAATAGCTAAAGGTGCAAAAATAGAGAGTGTACAGCCATTTGATATGTTTGTTCATTCTTATCATATTGAAAATGTAGCAATTATTGATGTTAAAGATGTAAATTTTTCAAAAAGCTACTAGACAATAAACCTTGTTTTTATTACGATTAAGAAAATACTGAAAATATAAAGGAGAATATTATGCAAGTTATATTGAAAAAAGAAGTTCAAAACTTAGGCGAACAAGGTGATTTAGTACACGTTAAAGATGGTTACGCAAGAAACTACTTGTTACCTCAAAACTATGCTGAAATCGCTACAGAAGGTGCTTTAAAAAATAGAGAACAAAACTTAGCTAGATTACAAGCTAAACAAGAAAAATTACACAAAGAAGCTGAAGAAAAAGCAGCTAAAATCCAAGAAGTTGGTAAAATCGAATTATCAGCTAAAGCTGGTGAATCTGGTAACTTATTTGGTACAATCACAACTAAAAAATTATGCGAAGAATTACTTGCTAAAGCTAATATCGAAGTTGATAGAAAATCAGTTTCACTTAACGCACCAATCAACAAAGTTGGTGAATACACAATGTTAATCAAATTAACTTCAAAAGTTAAAACTGAATTAGCAGTTGTTGTAACAGCTTCAGAAGTTGTTAAAGAAGAAATCGAAGAAACAGTTGAAGAAGTTCAAGAATAATTCTTCTGTTTAAAAAATATTTAAAAGGGCTTGAAGATTTGCATTTCTTTAAGCCCTTTTAGTTTCTGATAATTTCTGATATAATTGAGGCATGGAGTATTATAATTAAGGGTAGGTTAAATTGACAACAACTTTAGCAATTATAGGTAAAAGCGGTAGTGGCAAAACTACAATTACTAAATCATTTTTAAGAATTTTTCAAGAATATTTTCCAGATAAATCAATTTTACTTTTTGATAACGATTTGTCTGGCGAATTAGGACATAGTTTTGGTAAAGATATCAGAAATACTATTTATGGTATTCGTTCTGGTAAACACGAATACAAAACAGGTATTCCAGAAAATATGTCAAAACAAGAGTACGTTGAATGGGCAATGGAAGACATTATTGTAAATCTTGAAGAAAATGTTGATATCATTGTCTCATGGTTAGTTGCATCGAAGGATTGCAGATGTCCTATTACTGATCAAATCAACGATGCTGTTAGAAAAATTATCAATAGATACGATATTGTTATTTTTGACTGTGAATTTGATTTAAAATACTTGAGTCAACTTGTAGATGTTGATTTTGATACAAGTATTATCGTTGCTAATCCTACAGATGAATCTGCACATTTGGCAAAACGTATTGAAGAATTTTCTGCTAAATATGCTGCAGGTAATCAATTAGGAGTTGTGTTGAATAAGGTTGGTACTCGTGAGGTTACAACTTGCTATGAACTATTAAAACGTTATGAATTAGAAGTTTTAGGTGTTGTTCCTTATGATGTGCATTTGCTTAAAAACTCTATCGAACGTGAATCTAAACCTATTCAAGATGCAATTAAGCAGTTTTATTATCGATTAAATTTACCACAAGCGAGGGATTAGTATTGCAAATTTTAGACGGAAAAACTTTAGGTAAAGAAATACAAGAAGAAATAAGACTTGAAGTCGAAAAACTAGACAAAAAACCTCATCTTGCAGTGGTTTTAGTCGGTGAGGATTCTGCAAGTAAAATTTATGTGAATACTAAAAACAGAACTTGCGAAAGATTAGGGTTTAAATCTACTGTGATTAATTTACCTGAAACCGTTTCAGAAGGAGATTTGAAATTAAAAATTAGAGAGTTGAATAATGATGAAGACGTTAATGCTATCCTTATTCAATTACCGCTACCTGCACATATTGATACAAATAATTGCATTAAAGAAATTTCACCAATAAAAGATGTAGATGGTTTTACTCCAGAAAATTTGGGTGCAATCATAAGAGGTCAAGAGCCTTTTGCATATCCTTGTACGCCTTACGGAATAATTACTATTTTAAAAAAATATAATATTCAAATTGCAGGTAAACATGCTGTTATTGTAGGTCGTTCAAATATCGTTGGGAAACCTGTATCATTAATGCTTTTAAAAGAAAATGCAACAGTTACAATGTGCCATTCAAAAACAGAAAATTTGGCTGAAATAACAAAAACGGCTGACATTTTAATTTCTGCAACAGGTAAAAGAGTTATAACAAAAGATATGGTAAAAAAGGGTGCCACGGTAATCGATGTTGGCATCATTAGAAATGCTGAAGGTAAACTTGAAGGCGATGTCGATTTCGAAAATGTTAAAGAGGTCGCAGAGTACATTACACCTGTTCCTGGGGGTGTTGGTCCAATGACAATTGCTTCCTTGATGAAAAACACTCTATCTCTATTTTACAAACAGCAAAAATAATAGATTTTAACTTGCATTTAGTACGCTTTTATTATATAAAATTATTATTATGGGAAATTTAGAAGAACAAAGCATTACATCATTAGAATTTAATAAAATTAAAAACGTATTATCAAATTTTGCTAAATTACATCAAAGCCAACAATTGTGCTTTAATTTAGCTGTAGAAAATGATATTGATACTATTAAAAAGAATTTGCAATATACAAAAGAAGCAAAAGCCATTTTAGATAGAGCTGTTGACATTCCAGTGGAATTCATAGCACCTACGACTGAGTTTTCAAAAGATAAATTAAACTCTTATCTTAAAGAAACTGAGTTGTTAGAAGTTGCAAAATCTTTAAAAACAGCACGTTTAATCAAGAACTTTATTAAAGAACATGCTGATAACACTTCTTTAAAAACATTGTCTGACAAAATTTTAACAAATAAAGAGTTAGAAGACGAGATTTTTTCAAAATTTGATGAGGATAATAATGTTAAATTTGATGCAACTCCGACTTTGGCAAATTTAACAGAAGCCTTAAAAAAACACGAAAGCGATATTAAGGTTAAAATTAGCGAATATCTTGCTAATCCTCAATTTACAGTTCATCTTCAAGAACAAATTTATACATTAAGAGATAACAGAGTCGTATTTCCTGTAATGGCAAGTTCTAAACGTAAAGTTGCTGGTATCACTCACGATTTTTCGGCTACAAATAAAACAGCTTATATTGAACCTTCTCAATTGATTCCTCTAAATAACAAGATTAGAGAATGCAAGTCAAGAATTGGGGAAGAAATTCTTAAAATTTTAAAAGATTTAACTAAAAAAGTTAAAATCCATATTGCATATTTAGAAACAAATGAAAATGTTTTAGCAGAAATTGATTTTCACTTTGCAAAAGCTCGTTATGCAGTAAAAATTAACGCTGTTGAGCCCGTTTTATCTGAAAAACCAATGATTAAGTTAACAGAAATGATTCACCCACTTCTTATTGGTAACACTTCAGAAATCGTTTCAAATGACTTTATGATTGGTGAAGGTTACCAAGGTTTAATCATCACTGGTAGTAACACAGGTGGTAAAACTGTTACATTAAAAACTGTTGGACTTTTAGTTCTAATGATGAAGGCTGGTTTATTTGTAACTGCTGCTGATGCTGTTATGTATCCTTATGAAAGAGTTCTTGCTGATATCGGCGATGCTCAAAACATCTTGCAAAGTTTATCAACATTCTCTGGACACTTGAAAAAAATCATTGAAATGTTGAACGAAAGCAACGAGAAAACTTTATGCTTAATCGATGAAATTTGTGCTGGTACTGACCCACAAGAAGGTGCTATTTTAGCAGAAACTATCTTAAATGATTTAAGCGAAAAAGGCGTAACTGTTGTTGTTACAACTCACTTTGGGGAATTAAAGACATTAGAATTTTCAAATGAACATTACAAAAACGCTTGTGTAGAATTTGATAAAGAAACTTTAAAACCAACTTATAAATTATTGATTGGTATGCCTGGTGTAAGCAATACATTGTTGATTGCTGAAAATTTAGGTATCAATTCTGAATTGATTAAAATCGCAAAAAGTAGCTTAGCTTCTAAGAGAAGTCATTCTGCTCAAATTATTGAAAAATTGACTGAAACTCAACAAAAATTGGATAGAAATCTAAAAGAAGTTGAAGCTATGAAGCAAGAATCACAAGTTCTAAAAGAAGAACTTGAAATCAAAGTTACAGAAATCAACAGAAACAAAAAGAAAACTATTAAAGACGTTGAACGCAAGTTCTATACTGAATTAACAACTGTTAAAAACGAATTACGTTCTATTTTAGATGACGTAAAACACAACAGAAATGAACAAGCAATCAGACGTTCTTATACAAAGATTTCACAATTGGAAGATGGCTTTAAATCACAAGTGTCATCTGCTGATGTAAACGAAGATTATGATAATTTAGACTTTAACAAAGTTAAAATTGGCGACACTATTATGATTAAAGATATTAATCAACCAGTTGTTGTTACAAGTCTACCTGATAAGAACGGAAATGTAGAAGTTCTTATGGGTCAAATCAAAACTAAAGTTAAATGTTCTAAATTAACAAGATTAGATAAAACTTTGGCTAAAAAACCAAAACTTAGAGTAGCCGCAATTAATTCTTTTGAACACAATTATAGAGGTTTATCAAATACTCTTGACGTAAGAGGTTACAGAGTACAAGACGCTTTAGAATTGTTAGAAGATTTTTTAGATAAAGCAAGCTTAAACAACTTAACTCCGATATACGTTATTCACGGACACGGAACAGGTGCATTAAAATCTTCTATCAGAGATTATATTAGTACTTCACCTTATGTTTCTGCATATAGAGCTGGTGAAACTTCTGAAGGCGGAGACGGTGTTAGCGTTGTTGATTTAGTTTAATAAGTTATGTAAAATTTTACCTTGTATTTCAACCATGCCAAGTATCTTTGAGTGAAAATATAAGTATTAGTGTTATATTTTGATATTTGGAGAGTATATGGTTAATCAAGTTATGTCAAATGACGAGTTTGAAATGTTGTTGTCTAAATACGAACACAACTTCAAAAAAGGTGATTTAGTAAACGGAACAGTTTGCGGATACGATGCAGATGGTGCAATCGTTGAAATTGGTAGCAAATCTACAGCTAGTGTTTCAGAAAAAGAAGTTAATCTTGGAGAAAATCAAAAAATACAAGACGTTTTAGCGTTGGGTCAATCTTATGAGTTCTTTATATTAAGAGAACAAGAAGATGAAGACGGTAAGTTTATTCTATCTCGAAAGAGAGTTGAACAAGCTTACGTATGGAAAGAATTAGAACAAATTGCAAGCAATAATGAAATTATCATGGGCGTAATCTCTAACAAAACTAGAGGTGGTGTTCTTGTTGATATTCAAGGGTTGAAAGGTTTTGTACCTACAAGTCAACTTGCAATTAGAGATAATGAATACGAAGTTGGTGAAAAATTAGAATTGAGAATTTTAACTATTGATGCTCAACAAAACAATTTAGTATTATCTAACAAAAAAGCATTAAACGATTCTGATGAAGAAACAAAACAAAACGCATTCTCTCAAATTGAAGTTGGACAAGTTCTAAAAGGTGAAGTTGTACGAATTGCCGACTTTGGTGCTTTCGTAGACTTAGGTGGAATTGATGGTTTATTACCTTTATCACAAATGTCTTGGAAATGGGTTGAACACCCAAAAGATGTTGTTAAACTTGGCGAAAAAATCGAAGTTGAAGTTATCAGCATTGATAATGAAAAACAAAGAGTTAGCTTGAGTTTAAAATCTCTACAAAACGATCCTTGGATTGAAGCCGAAAAAGAAATTCAAGAGGGTTCTGTAAAAGAAGGTCTTATTACTAGACTTAAACCGTTTGGGGCTTTTGTAGAAGTGTATGATGGTGTTGAAGCTTTATTGCCTCAAGAAGAAGTACTTAAATATCAAAACGAACACAATACAATTCTAAAAGTTGGTGATAAGATTGAAACTAAAGTTACAAAATTCAATCCAACTGATAAGAGAATTTCATTGTCAGTAAATGTTAAAACTCCTGCAATAGTTTAGATAGAGCGACAGGACATAAACCAATAATATTTTCAAAACTACCGTCTATATTTTTAACAAATGTAGACGGTAGTTCTTGTATACCGTAAGAACCTGCTTTGTCATAAGGTTTGCAGGTATTAATATAATCTTCAATCATTGAGTCTGAAAGTTCGTTAAATTCAACGTAACTAGTCGTAGAATTTATGCTTGTATCTCCAGAAAACGCATCAATAACACAAATTGAAGTTACAACAAAATGTTTTTTATTTGAAAGCATTTGAAGCATATGCTTTGCCTCATCAAAGTCTTTAGGTTTTCCTAAAACTTTATCATCAAGGACGACAACCGTGTCTGCACCAATAACAAGAACATCATCATTTCTCATATCCGCAACAGCACGAGCTTTACCAAAAGCAAGTCTTTCAATTTCTTGGTATGAAAAATGCTCGTGGTCAAATTCTTCAACAAATGGAGACTTAACGACTTCAAAAGTTAAACCCATTTCTTCAAGTATTTGTTTACGTCTAGGAGAACCTGATGCTAAAATTATTGATTTCATTTTAGTAATCCTTTGATGTAATAGGCAATTTTAGATTTGCACAGAAAGAATTTTCTGTAAGTCTTATACCTAAACAACCTTGACGACGTTTGAATTCGTTATGATAGAATTTTTTAATAACGTTATCAACAAGTTCTTTGTCATATTTTGCGTAGATATCTTCAACTGAATCTTCTTCTTCAAAATACATTGTAATAATATCATCAAGTACAGCATAATCTGGTAAAGAGTCTTGGTCTTTCTGATTTGGTCTAAGCTCTGCAGATGGGGCTTTTGTAATGATATTTTGTGGAATAACTTCACCATTTCTGTTTAACCAATTAGCAAGCGCATATACTCTTGTTTTTGTTAAATCTGCAATTAGGTTTAAGCCACCGCACATATCGCCGTAAAGCGTTCCGTAACCAGTTGCAACTTCTGATTTGTTACCTGTTGAAAGCAATAAATAACCGTCTCTATTTGCTTTAAACATTAAGATTACACCTCTTAAACGTGATTGAAGATTTTCTTCTGCTAAATCACCTTTGTTTTCTTTTGCTACATTTTCCATAAAGCAGTTAAATAAAGGTGTGATTGAAACTTCTTCTGTTGAAATACCTGTATTATCAACCAAAGCTTGAGAATCTTTGATACTACCTTCTGAAGAATACATTGAAGGTAACATTACTGTGTGAACATTTTCAGCACCTAGTGCATCTTTTGCAAGTACAGCTGTTAGAGCTGAATCAATACCGCCTGACAAGCCTAAGATAACCTTTTTGAAACCACAATTTTCTGTGTATTCTCTTAGTGCGTAAATTAAAACTTTATAAACTTGTTCTTCGTCTGATGAAAATTCTTCTTCTACAATGTTTTTAAAATCAACTTCGGAAGTTGCTTCTTCGCAAATTGGTAATTGGACTACAAGTTCATTGTCTTTGTTTTTAACAAAACTTTGACCCGCATAAATGTTTTCATCAGCCATCATAACAGGGTTTACAAAAATAAAATCAGTATGAGTTGTGATGTTTTCAATTAAGCTTTCTGCGCCTTTGATTGTAAAATAGCTATTTTTAGCTAAGATATATAAGTCACAGTTGATGTTTTCACTGTATTTTTCGCTTACATAGATTTTTTTGTTGTCATATTCAAAGTAATCATTTTTTACATCATAAACTTTACCGTTTTGAACTAAAATCGTACCAAAAACGAAAGTTTTGTTTGGATATTTTAAAGCAATTTTTTCATAATAATCGAATGATTTTTTTGAAAATTTTAGTGAAGGGAATACCGATAAGCCGTCAAAATCTAAATTTTTGTCTAATACTTTTTCGTTGTATGCAAAATCTGCATATTTTAGTTTTAGTTGAAAAATTTTAACGTTCATACCTAATCCTCCAATTTGATATAATTTGCGTTATCCCAACGCAAATCTAAATATTTAATTTTCTTATCTAAGTTAACAATTTGAGGCAAAATAGAAGGAAGTCTTTTAATACGTTTGTAGATACTTTCGTCGACTTCACCTAGTCTAATATTAACCTCTGGTAGCTTTACATAAACATCTTTAGGGTTTCTAAAATCAATGTATTCAATGCTTGATTTTGAAGACGCTTCAATTGATTTAGCAAGTCTTTCAATCATAGCAACTTTGTCTGGATTCCATTGTCTGTAATCATCGCCTCTAACACCATAAGATAATACTCTGATAGTTTTATACTTAGGATCAAGTGGTAAATAGTCTTTACCTATAAGCTTTCCGCCTTTTGCAAAGAATGCAATAGGTTCAACATCTGGTGCTGGAGCAATTGTTATAACAGGCTTTCTTTCTCTTACGATAATCAATAATCTTGCAGGAAGCCAAAAACGACGAATATATACGTCCTCAATTGGGTCTAACAATAAGATATCTTTTTTCAAAACATCTGTGTTGTAAAGATAAATTGGTACATTTGGAACAGGGTTCTGTCTCAATGCTCTTAATATTTTAACAGAAGGTACGATATTGTTATTAACAATCTCTAAAGAACCATTCTTAACACTATTAAAAGCGTTCTTACTCATATACCAATATTTTAGTTTTAGAGAGCAGAATAAGCCAAAGATTAATGCAATAACCATTAAAAAACGCAAAAGTTTTCTGAAACGTTTCAGCCAAGTAAAAGACTTTCTAGAATGTCTTTCACTTTTGTTTTGTAACATTCTTTGTTTGATAAATTCTTCACTATAAACTAAATCATCTTTTTCGTCAGACATCGTTATTTATTTAGCCCACAACTATTTAATATTGACAATACAAGTGTATCATAATCAATTCCAATTGCCAATGCTTGAGCAGGTAAATCACTTGTGTCTGTCATTCCAGGACTTGTATTGATTTCTAGGAAGTGAGGAGTTTCTCCATCAACCATAAAATCTACTCTTGAAACGCCACTGCAACCAGCTGTTACGTGAGCTTTTACTGCTAAATCTTTAATTTTTGCAGTTGCTTCTGGTGATAAGTTAGCAGGTAGAATAAATTCTGAAAGTCCTTTTGTATATTTTGCATCAAAATCATACCACTCAGTTTTTGTCATGATTTGTAAGATTTCTGTTGCAAATGGCTTACCTTCGTTTTCTAAAACGCCAACTGTTACAAAGAAACCATTAACAAATTCTTCGATTAAAACATCTGCGTTGTATTTAACAGCTTCTTCATAAGCTTTTTCTAATTCTTCTGGAGCGTTAACCTTTGTCATACCAAAGCTTGAACCTTCTGAAACAGGTTTTGTAATTAATGGATATTTTAAATCTTTTGTTTTTTCTTTAACATCATCACCTTTTCTTACAAAAACTGATTTGATTAATGGTATTTCTGGACATGTTGCAAGAATACGTTTTGTGTATTCTTTGTTCATGCAAATTGCAGATGACATTACGCTACAACCTGTGTATGGGATTTTTAAGATTTCTAATAACCCTTGAGTGCAACCGTCTTCGCCGTATTTGCCGTGAAGTGCGATATATGCGTATTCGATATTTTTATCTTTTAAAACTTGTGCAATATTTTCGTCCACATAAATTAATTCAGCGTTTACATAACCTAATCTTTTTAATGCTTCAAAACAATTTTTACCTGAACGTTTTGAAACTTCTGTTTCTGATGACATACCTCCACAAAGTACTGCTACACGAGCATTTTTATCTATTTTTGGAACAATATTGTACATATTTCTTTCTCCCTATCTGTCATTTCACCAAAATATTTTACTTCTGGTCTTAGTTTTACATTAAATTTTTCTTTAACTTTATTTTGCATAATTAACATCAATTCTAAGACATCAGTAGATGTTGCATTATCGGTATTTATAATAAAGTTTGCGTGATTTTCAAAAACTCTGGCACCACCAATTGATAAAGTTTTTACCCCAATTACGTCAAGCATTCTACCCGCAGAATCACCGGTAGGATTTCTAAAAATACTTCCTACGTTTGGTAATACTTGTGGTTGATGAGCTCTTCTGAATTCTCGGTTTTGAATTATTGTGTTTTGAATTTCTTCTTTGTTTCCTTCTGAAAGTTCAAATTTTGCCTCTAAAAGTATGTATGGCTTTGTTTGTAGGCTTGATGTTCTGTAATCAAAACCTAGTTCATCTTTTGTCAATTCTAAAATTTGTTTTGTATCTGTGTTGAAAACTTTTACTGAAATTAAATAGTCAGAAATACATTGCTTATGAGCTGATGCGTTCATATAAATGTTCCCACCAATTGAACCAGGAAAACCTGACATAAATTCAAAGCCTGTCAATGAATTTTCCATACAAGCTCTTGAGATAACAGCACCTCTTACGCCAGCTGACGCTTTTACGAGAGTTTTTTCGATTTTGTATTCGTCCATTTTTTGTGTGCAAATTAAATCTTCTTTTATCCCTGAAGATGAAAATAAAACATTTGAAAATCCTCCAAATACAAGAGGTTTTTCTAACTTTGATAAAAGATATACGAATTCATCAATATTTTTTGGAAAGTAAAGATTTTTCGCTTTGCCACCAATTTTAAAATAAGAAACTTCTTTTAACTCAATGTCATGTTTTACTTCTATATCCAAAATCTATTCCTTATCTAAATTTAATAATTCTGGACCAAGTTGTGTGATTGTTCCTGCGCCAACTCCGATAATAACATCATTTGATGTGATTTCTGGATATAATGTTTGAGCTACGGTTTTCATATCACCTGCAATGTATTCAACATTGATACCTTCTTCTTTGCAGTGTTCTGTTAGAACTTTTGAATTAACGCCTTCAATAACATCTTCTGATGCTGCAAACACATCTGTTATTACAACTTTGTTTACTGGTCTTAAAGCTTCAATAAACTCTTTCCAGAATTTTTGAAGTCGAGTGTATCTGTGTGGCTGAAATACAGCTATAACATTTTTATCTTTAAATGCACTTAAAGATGATAATAAAGATTTAACTTCTGTTGGGTGATGAGCGTAATCGTCGTAAATTAGAGCGCCTTTGACTTCACCAACTAATTGAAATCTTCTTTTCATACCTGTAAATGTTGAAAACGCATCTTTTAATGTGTTTATGTCATATCCTGCTTCAATTAATGCGGCTGCAACGGCTAAAGTGTTGTATACGTTGTGCATACCAATCATTTTTGTTGAAAGTCTAACTAAAAACTCATTGTTATGGTATAGGTCAAACTCTGTTATACCTGCACCTAATGAAATATTTTTAGCTACATAGTTTGCATCTTTTGTACAAGAATATGTTATAAAATCTTTGCCTTCTAGTTGTAATGTGTGTTCGCAATCTATATTTATTAGAACTTTTGATGAAGGTTTTAATTTTGAAATAAAGTTGTTGAATACTTTAATCATTGATTTTACGCCTTCTGTGTAGAAATCAACGTGATCTTCATCTAGGTTGTTGATTACACAAATATCTGGCAAATATTTTTGAATTGTTCCGTCGCTTTCATCTAATTCTGCAACAAAAACATCGTCAGATTGATGTTTTGCGTTTGTATTAATCTCAGGAAGAATACCACCAACTACGTATGATGGGTTGTAAGATGATTTTTCTAAAACATAGCTTGCAAGTCCACTTGTTGTCGTTTTACCATGACAACCTGCAAAGCCAATGAAACAGTTTGATTTTTCAGAAATTTCTTTTAATAAATCTGAACGGTGGTAAATTTTTAAACCAAGTTCTTTTGCTTTTTTTAGTTCTGGATTTGATTCTCTAATTGCAGAACTTACGACAATAGAGTCTTCGGGAACATTTTTTTCGTCATGCCCGATGTGAACTTTTGCACCTAGTTTTTCAAGCTCAGCGATGTATTTGCTAGAAACGACATCTGAACCTGTAACTGAAAAGCCTTCTTCTAATAGGTATTTGGCTAATCCACTCATACCAATACCACCAATTGCTATAAAATGATAATTTTGCATCTTTTTCTATCCCTTACTAATACCTGTCTATTATACAACAAATGCGAGTGTATGAATATTTATTACAAATTGTAACAGTGCAAAAGGCAATAATAGATTAAAAGGCAATTTTTTAGAACAAAAATACTTTAATATATTACGGAAAGAAAAAATTAAATAGAAAAGTAGCAACAT
>SAMEA104315429__coassemble_827_pt1 | contig 17958 bp, 15 predicted proteins | sample SAMEA104315429__metabat2_high_PE_022 | metagenome-assembled genome bin SAMEA104315429 (sample SAMEA104315429) | gut metagenome | biome: Monkey gut; feature: monkey-associated habitat; material: faeces | place: China | collected 2013 | reverse complement strand
TTATCCATAACAAATGCTACACGTGCCATATAGCCACTATCTTCAAGGATTGATAGGAAGAAGAACAGAACTATGATTACAGGTAAGAAACTCAATACAGCTCCAACACCTGCAAAAATACCGTTAATAATTAATGAATGTACGACTGGATTTAAGCCATACAAGGTTAGCATACTGTCAGTAAAATCTGTAACTTCCATAATGCAGAATTGCATTACTTCTGATAAAAATGTTCCTACAGGTCCAAATGTTAGGTAAAAAATTCCTGCCATAATCGCAAGGAATGCTAATATTGCCGTGTATTTACCTGTTAAAACTTTGTCTAAACGTCTTGAAAATTTATCGCCAATTGTTTCACCTACTGGTTTGTGAACAAATTCATTTGAAAGTTTTTCAATAAAAGAAAATCTCATATCCGCAAGAGCAGCAGCGTTATCAAGACCTCTCTCTTTTTCCATTTGCGAAATTAAATCGTTCAAAGCTTTAATATCATTTTTAGGTAAATCCAGTGATTTTAGAATTAAAGGGTCTCTCTCTACAAGTTTTGTAGCAGCAAAACGTAGAGGAATATTAACCTCAGTTGCATGGTCTTCAATCAAGTGGCTAATTGCGTGAATACATCTATGCACTGCGCCTTTTTCGTCAGGTTCAGCTTCGCAAAAATCTATTCTTCCTGGATATTCTTGGTATTTTGCCACATTTATTGCGTGTTCAACAAGTTCTGCAATACCTTCACCTTTTGATGCTGAAATAGGAATTACAGGTACACCCAACATTGCTTCCATGCCGTTTACATCGATGTTTCCACCGTTTTTGTAAACCTCGTCCATCATATTTAACGCAATTACCATTGGAACATTCAATTCTATCAATTGCATTGTTAATAATAAATTTCTTTCAATATTTGTCGCATCAACAATATTAATAATGCCGTCTGGTTTTTCATCAAGTATAAAGTTACGAGTAACAATCTCTTCGTTACTGTATGGGGAAAGTGAATAAATTCCAGGAAGGTCAGTAATTGTAACCTCTTTGTACCCTACAAGATGTCCATAAGTTCTATCAACTGTAACACCAGGAAAGTTTCCAACGTGTTGATTTGAACCAGTTAACTTGTTGTATAACGTTGTCTTACCGCAGTTTTGGTTACCTGCAAGTGCGAAAACTAATTTTGATTTAGGTTTTGCGTTTTTATTCTTTTTTGTTGTATAAACAACTTTTTCACCTTTTTGTGAGTGTTCGATTTCTTTGAAAACTTTGTTTTTACGAGGTGAATTATGCGCTTCGTGAATATCTTTTATTTGAATTTTTGAAGCATCTTTTTTTCTAAGTGTTAATTCGTAACCTCGTAATCTAATTTCTAAAGGATCTCCAAGAGGTGCTGTTTTTACTAATGTAACCTCTACCCCAGGGATAAGTCCCATATCCAAAATATGTTGTCTTAAGGCTTTGTCAGCGCAATCAACTGATGCAATCATTGCATCTTTACCAACTTGTAATTTATCTAACGTGATTTTTTTTTCTGCAAATATCATTGAAATTCCTCTGTAATAGATTTTTGCCACTGATAATTGTAAGGCACAGCTAACATATTGTCAAGAAAATGTGTTGATTTGTAAAAGGAAATAAAAAGAGAGGCGAAGCCTACGGCTTCGCCTCTCTTTTTATAGGTTGGGCATACTTGCCCAACAACTTATTTTAAATCGTTTTCTATTTTTGCTAAAATTGCATCAACTTTTGATACATCTTTTACCGCACCTTGAGCAAATTGTGGACGTCCGCCACCTTTACCTCCTGTTGCAGTTGCAATTTCTTTAACGATGTTTCCAGCGTTTACACCTTTTGCTACAAAGTTATCAGAAACTTTAACAAAGATTGATGTGCCTGCAACAACTGCGATAATGGAATTACCTAATTTGTTTGCAAGCATTTCAACGCCTTCTTTTAATGCGTTTGAATCAAGTTGTTCCATTTTTTGAATGAACAATTTGCCATCAGCAATATCAAGAGCTTTTGATGCAAATTCTTTGAATTTGTCTTTTGCTTGTGCTGATTTCAATGTTGTTAATTCTTTTTGAAGTTCTTTATTTTCTTCTTGAATTTTGTCAACACGTGCTTCAACTTCATCATAATGAGCTTTGAATTTAGAAGCTAATTTATCCATAGCGTTTGCTTTATCTGATAAATATTTAATAGCAGATTTTGCAACAACTACTTCAATACGTCTTGTACCTGCTGCAATTGCTGATTCAGAAACAATTTTAGCAAGTCTTAACTGACCTGTGCGTGATGCGTGGCAACCTGCGCAGAATTCTTTTGAAATATCTCCGATTGATACAACTCTTACTTCGTCTTCGTATTTTTCGCCAAATAAAGCCATTGCACCTGTTTGACGAGCTTCGTCAATATTCATAATTTTTGTTGTTACGTCAATATCTTCAGAAATCCATTCGTTCATTAAGTCTTCAGCTTTTTGAATTTCTTTGTCTGTCATAGCTCTATCGAATGTGAAGTCAAATCTCATTCTGTCTTCTTCAACTTGTGAACCAGCTTGATGAACATCACCTGATAATACGTGTTGTAAAGCTGATTGAAGTAAGTGGGCAGATGTGTGGTGAACTTTGATTTGTCCTCTGCGTTCTTTATCAATGCAAGCGTGAACAGTTGAACCGATTTCGATTTCACCGTTTACAAGTTCGCAACGGTGAACGAATAATTTGTTTACTTTAAATGTTGTCAAAACATTAAGTTTAACGCTATCGCTTTCAATTACTCCAGAGTCTCCAACTTGACCCCCACATTCTGCGTAGAATGGAGTTTTGTCAAGTACAACATCAATGTAGCCTTCTCCATCTAGTGTTTCAAGGATTTTAGCATCACATTCTAAATCATTGTATCCAACAAAATCTGTTGCACCAACTTTTTCTTCAACTTTTGCATACTTGATGTCGCCTGTTACAGAAATCTTTTGTGTTGCAGCTTTCGCACGGTCTTTTTGTTCCTTCATTGCAACCTTGAAGCCTTCTTCATCAGCTTTTAAGCCGTTTTCTTCTGCAATTTCTTTTGTTAATTCAAATGGAAAACCGTATGTGTCGTAAAGCTTAAATGCGTTTTCACCATCAATATCTTTTTTGTTATCGATAAATTCGTTTAATAATTTATAACCTCTATCAAGAGTTTTATTGAAGCGTTCTTCTTCTTTTAGGATTGTGTCAACAATTTTAGATTTGTTTTTAACTAAATCAGGATAAGCTTCACCGTAATTTTCGATTACTACGTCAACTAATTTGTGAAGGAATGGAAGTTCCATACCAAGAATTTTACCGTGACGTAGGGCACGACGTAAAATCATACGTAGTACATAACTTCTACCTTCGTTTCCTGGGATAACACCGTCATTGATTAGGAAAGTTACACAACGAGCATGGTCTGTGATGATTCTTAAAGAAACATCTGTTTTTTCTGATTTTTTGTATTCAACTCCGCTCATTTCAACAACTTTATCAAGAATTGGTCTTAATAAATCTGTTTCAAATGTTGATGTTACACCCTGACAAACCATTGCAATACGTTCAAGACCCATACCTGTATCAACGTTCTTTGATTCAAGTGGTGATTGATTACCTTCTTCATCTTGGTAAAGTTCTGTGAATACAAGGTTCCAAATTTCAACCCAACGGTCGCATTCACATGTGTCGATACCACAGTCTTCTGAACATTTGAATTGTTCACCTAAGTCGTAGTGAATTTCAGAACATGGACCACAAGAACCAGATGCCCCTGGAGGACCCCAGAAGTTGTCTTTTTTACCTTTACGTTTAATTCTGTCTGGTGCAACGCCTACACTGCGCCAGATGTCATAGGCTTCATCATCTGTTTCAAAGATTGTAATCCAAAGTCTATCTTTATCTAATTTTAAAACATTTGTAACGAAATCCCATGCCCAAGGAATAATTTCTTTTTTATAATAATCACCAAAAGAAAAGTTTCCTAACATTTCAAAGAATGTATGGTGGCGTGGAGTACGACCAACATTTTCGATATCAGAGTCTTTACCACCGGCACGAGCGCATTTTTGACAAGAAGTCGCACGAGCAGGGTCGTAAGGTGATTTAACGATACCTAAAAATATTGGTAAAAATTGTAACATACCTGCAGTTGTAAGAAGTACAGTCGGATTGTCAGGAACAAGCGATGAACTTTCAACAACTGTGTGTTGGTGTTTGTTTTTGAAAAAATCTAGATATAATTGTCTAATTTCGTTACCTTTTAACATAAAAATTTCCTCTCTTTTTCATAAAAAAATTATACCTTAAAAATTTTAAGGTTGCATGGAAAAATTTTGTGTGGTAAAATAATTACACGAGAAGTCAATTCTCAAAAAGTTAAATAAAAACAAGATGTGCGTCTGTAGCTCAGCTGGATAGAGCATCTGCCTTCTAAGCAGAGGGTCCCGCGTTCGAATCGCGGCAGGCGTATTTTTAAAAGGGATAACTAAAAGGTTGTCCTTTTTTTGTGAGCGTGACAGCGATGAGAACGCCAATTTGTGTTCGAGCGCGAACGAGCAGAGGCTGGAGCACTTTTGGCAAAGTGTTGAAAACACGGAGACAAAATACGGAATTGCCGTTTAATGCGAGTGAGCAAGACAATCGCGGCAGGCGTATTTTTTTAAAGGATAATCATTGATTATTCTTTTCTATGTCTTTTTATCATTTTATTATTAAATTCTTCTGTGAATACAAAATCAGGATGATAACGCCAAGCTCCGTATGTGATTATGTCGTCTGTTAAATCTGGATATATATTTTTTACAACTGCCATTAAATTTTCAAGTCCTTTTTGACTACCTTTAGATACTAAATCATCATAAAAAAGTGTTATTGCTAAATATGTTGATTCTTTCCAATCTTTGTTTTCAGATTCTCTAATGATTTTAGCATTTAATGCAATGTGTTCTACAAAATCAAATTTTTTAATTAGATATTTTTTATAAATTACATCTATTTGAGGATATTTCATTTTTACAATGAAATCTAACTTCTCAAATAATTTTCTTTTATCAATATCTTTTCTTGAAGATAATAGTATATACAACGAGCTGATTGAAAAATATAAAGCTTCATTCCAACTTATATTTTCTTTTTCTTGTATCGAAGTCGCATTTTCTTCTATTTTTTTAGCACACACTAAATCTGCAACTATTGATGAAGAATTTTGGCTGAGAGGTTTTTCTAACAAATATTCTTTCGCCATTGAAAATATAATTATACCAAAAAGAATAATGTAAAATATAATTACCATAGTTCCAGACATAAAATCACCTTTCTATTTTAACTCTAGTTATTAATTTTCATGACTTGCTATTTCTATTCCTTTTGCTGTTGTCTTCATAAAGCAGTATTAAATAAAATACAACGGCAAATATTGCATGTGGGATTAATGATACAAAAAGTCAATCTGTTATCCAGAGATGATAATCAACTGCACTGAATACAATCACTTCAAATAAAAAAATTGCAATAAAAATTTTGTCATTGTGCTCATTGTTAGCAAAATAGCATACTGTAAACCATACTGAAGCCGTTGTGGCTATTACAAAACATAATCTTAAAAGCATTAATTATTTTCCTCTTGAATCAAGTATTCATAACCTTAGTTATTAATTTCTCACGACAAACTATTAATAACCAATGTATAAGTTTTTCCTTTGTTTAGTTTTGCGTGTCCGCCCCTTATTGGTAAAATTAGTAATCCGGCACCTAAAAAGCAACAACCTATATAACCAACTGGCACAACCCATACTGCTCTATTTGCACCTTTTCTTTGAAGTGTACCGTCTAAAAAATCATTACCTATTTTGAAATTTCCTACTTCTAAATTTGCAGGAGTTCCAAAGGCTTGATTTTGAGAAATGTTTTCTACTCTTGCGTTAAGTTCTGTTCCTTTTTTGTATAATGTATTGTTATAAGAAAAATCTTCTGCCAATACAAAAGTTAAACTAGTACCTTCTTTTAAGGCTCTATTTCTTGTTGTTATGTATTTTTTAGGTTTGATTTTTAACGATACCTTTTGCAAATTTTGAAAATTTACGGGAACATAAGATACCAATTTGACATTTTTATATTGTGAAAGATTTTTATTAGCCAAATCATCAACAATATAGACAGATAGTTTATACGTTTCATTTTTATGTTCATTAATAAATTTTTCAGTTATTAACTCATCTTTTATAATTTGTTTTTTATATTCAACTGTTTTTAGATTTTTGCTTAATGTTTCTTCTACAAAATCATCTGTTACTATTGCAAAAGAAACATTACTAGCAAAAAATATCATTGTTAAAAATAATGCTAAACATTTTTTCATCGTGTAATATCCTAGTTATATTTAATTTTCTTCTTACTGTTTGTTTGAATAGATTGTTTTAGTTTTTCTCTATTTTGTTGAGATGTTAGTAAAAAGTTTTGATAATAAATATTTTCAGCATATTTGTTATTTGCTAAATATGCAGGATATTTTCTATAAATATATTCATAAACAGTAGCCATTCTACGAGATGTTAGTGGGTGTGTTAAATAATAATCATATCTTGTTTGAGACATAAATTTGTTATAAAGCACAATAATTGCAACAGGATTATATCCGGCTTTTACCATATAATCTACTGCTCTTTTATCAGCCTTTGTTTCATATTTTTTAGATGAAAATGAGTATTTCAAAGGTGAAAAATACCCTTTGAAAGCTCCGTCATAAGAATCAACTGAGTGCGAAATTTCATGACTTAAAAGTGCTGCCATTTCATCATCACTATCTACATAAGCCAACATTCCTTGAGTAACTGTAATTTGTCTATCAGTAAGTCTTGACCAAGCATTTACAGTTTTGCGATTTGGTTCGTAATAAAAATTTGTACGTTTTTCAATTTTATTTGCATTTAAAATTCTAAAACCAATTTCGTTAATGTATTTTTGTTGATGCCCTACTTTTGTTAAATCTACTTCCATTGAAAATACTGGAATTGCAGTAAATAATGTGATAAATAAAATCAATAACTTTTTCATAAATTAAACTCCTTATACTTCTTTTAGTTATAGTTAGATTATCTAGTAATATTAGTCATTTATAGATAAAAACGCACGCTCAGTTTGTTTATTATAAATCATATTATCACGAAAATATTTTTATGAGCAAACGAGATTTACAAAAGTTTGGAAAAAATCTTAAACATATAAGAATTGAACATGATTTAACACAGCTTGAACTAGCAGAAATTCTTGATATGTCGCCAAATTTTATTGGCATGATTGAGCGCGGTGAAAGAAATACAACTGTTGAAAATGTTTATAAAATTGCTCGTGCGTTAAATATAAAGCCCGAAGATTTGTTTAAAGAAAGTTAGTAATCTAGAATTTTAATGACCTTTTGAACCTCTGCGTTAATTGTTTTTAGAAGTTTATAATAATCTTCTTTTGAGGTTTGTAAATCAGAATCAATAATGCCTGAATCAGAAGAAAGAGCACCCATTTTTAAGAGCGTTTGAATATTATAAAGTAATAATTTACTGTCAGAAACTTTGTTTTTTAAAACATTTAGCGATAATTTTGCACACATAAAATTTATGTCCTTTGTTTTTGTATTCGTATAACTAGCTGATTTAAGAAATATTTTTAAAATCTCTTAAATACAATATGCTATTATACCACTCAAACCCTCTATTTGTAAACAAAATCCTAAGTTAAGCTAATATAAAATAAAGTTAAATAATATAAAGTTAAGTATGAGATAATATTAGAATAAAGATAATTTAGTATTAAATTCCTTCTTTTAAAATATTCAAATATTTTTGTATACTTACCCGCACATTCAAATTTTAAAATCTAAATTGAAATAAATAAAAATTTATGATTTATATATTTTAATAAAAAATATTAACCATATTTTTTATGAATTTTAAGCTCTAAATTTTAAAACCCTTGCCGGTCTTGATTAACCCGAAATTGTTAATTTTTCTAACATTTTACCTATGTAAATTTTAATTAATTTTAGTTAATCTATGTAAAATTACATAACGAATTGTATACTTCGACTAAACCATTTAAAGATTAATCTTTTGGACTATTTTTATAAGTTAAATGGATTATTTTTGTTAAATAATTATTCCATGCCTTTGAAATTTAATGTATAATAATATAACAAATAAGAAAGAAGCATGAGCTAAGATGAGCTCGTTAATATACCGATAAATCGGCGACTTATTTAAGAAAATTAGACCTCGGGACAGGAATTTGGGAATCGGAACAAAAGCATAATAATTTTATCCTATTTCTGCCTTTTTAACAAAAAGGAGATTATTAAATGCCACATTTAGAAAACGGAAATGTTGTAAAGATTAATGAAAATGTTACTTTAAATTCTAACGTAACAAAACCAGCATCTTTAAGTTCAGTGAAAAACCTTAAAGCTTTTACTTCAAAGATTGCTGTTAATAACGTTAAAATCATTAAAAAAGACGGTACATTAGAAGATTACAACGTTGATAAAGTTGTTAAAGCTGTTAAAAAATCTGCAGCTAGAATGCTTGTAGATTTTACCGATAAAGAAATTGAACAATTATGCAACTATGTAAATTGGAGTGTTGTTGAAACTCGCCAAAATGAAATTGAAATTTTCAAAATGCACTGCATCGTAGAAAATGCTCTTGAAGCAGTTAATCCAAAAGTTGCTAAAAGTTACAGAAATTACAGAGATTACAAAATCGATTTCGTAAACATGCTTGATAAAGTTTATCAAGAAAGTCAAAAAATTATGTATATTGGAGATAAAGAAAACTCAAATGCTGATTCAGCTTTAGTTTCAACAAAACGTTCTTTAATCTTCAACCAATTAAACAAAGAATTATACAAAAAATTCTTCCTAACAGTTCCAGAATTGCAAGCAACTCGTGATGGTTATATCTATATTCACGATATGTCTGCAAGACGTGATACTATGAACTGTTGTTTATTTGACGTTGCAAACGTATTAAAAGGTGGCTTTGAAATGGGTAACCTTTGGTACAATGAACCAAAAACATTAGAAGTTGCTTTTGATGTTATTGGTGATATCGTAATGGCTGCTGCAAGTCAACAATATGGTGGTTTCACAGTTCCAGAAGTTGATAAAATTTTAGCACCATTCGCTCAAAAAACATTTGACAAGAATTACCAAAGATACATTGATATGGGTGTAAGCCCTGAAAAAGCTGATGAAGAAGCTTACAAAGATGTTGAAAGAGATTTCCATGATGGTTTCCAAGGTTGGGAATATAAATTCAATACAGTAGCATCAAGTCGTGGTGATTATCCATTCATCACTATGTCAATGGGCTTAGGTACTGAAAGATTTGAAAAAATGGCATCAAAAATGATGTTAAAAGTAAGAGAAGAAGGTCAAGGTAAAAAAGGTAATAAAAAACCTGTATTATTCCCTAAAATCGTCTTCTTATACGACGAAAACCTACACGGTCAAGGTGGTGAATTAGAAGACTTATTTAACGTTGGTGTTGAATGTTCTAAGAAAGCTATGTACCCAGACTGGTTGTCAATGACTGGTGAAGGTTATATCGCTAGTATGTACAAAAAATACAAAAAAGTTATTTCACCAATGGGTTGCAGAGCATTCCTTTCTCCTTGGTATGAAAGAGGCGGTATGAAACCTGCTGATGAAAACGATGTGCCAGTATTTGTTGGTAGATTTAACATCGGTGCTATCAGCTTACACTTACCAATGATTTATGCAAAAGCTAAAAAAGAAGGTAAAGATTTCTATGAAGTTCTTGATTACTATATGGAAATGATTAGAAACTTACACAAACGTACTTATGATTATCTTGGCGAAATGAGAGCATCAATTAACCCTCTTGCATTCTGCGAAGGTGGTTTCTACGGTGGACACTTAGGTTTACATGACAAAATTAAACCTGTATTAAAATCTTCAACTGCATCATTTGGTATCACTGCATTGAATGAATTGCAAGAATTACATAATGGTAAATCTCTTGTTGAAGATGGCGCATTCGCTTTAGAAGTAATGGAATACATTAACAAGAAAGTTAACCAATTCAAAGAAGAAGACGGTAACTTATATGCAATCTATGGTACTCCTGCAGAAAATCTTTGTGGTTTACAAATTAAACAATTCCGTAAAAAATTCGGTGTTGTAGACAAAGTTTCTGACAGAGGTTATGTATCAAATAGTTTCCACTGCCACGTTACAGAACAAATTGGACCTTTACAAAAACAAGACTTAGAAGGTCGTTTCTGGGAATTGTTGAACGGTGGTAAAATCCAATACGTAAAATATCCAATTTCTTATAATACAGATGCTATTAAAACATTAATTAAAAGAGCTATGGATAAAGGTTTTTATGAAGGCGTAAACCTATCACTTTCTTACTGTGATGATTGCGGTCATGAAGAATTAAACATGGACGTATGTCCAAAATGTGGTAGTAAAAACCTTACAAAAATCGACAGAATGAACGGTTACTTATCTTACTCAAGAGTAAAAGGCGACACTCGTTTGAATGAAGCTAAAATGGAAGAAATCAAAGACAGAGTAAGTATGTAGCACGAGTGAGCAGAGGCTGGAGAGCTTTTGTGAGAGTGATGAAATCACGATAGCAAAACTCAAATTGCCGTTTAACGCGAACGCGCAAGACAGACGAATTTTCGGTAGAACGAAAATTGAGCAATCTGTGAGACACAAACAAAATTTAATGGGTTTTGATTAAAAAATCAAAACCCATAATTATAAAACTAACGATTTAGAGAGAGATTAATGAATTACCACAACATAACAAAAGAAGATATGCTAAATGGGGACGGTTTAAGAACTGTACTTTGGGTTGCAGGTTGTAATCACAAGTGCAAAGGCTGTCAAAATCCGATTACATGGGACGAAAAGGGTGGTTTACCTTTTGATAAAGATGCAGAAGATGAACTTTTTGAAGCTTTATCAAATCCTTGTATTGCGGGTATAACTTTCAGTGGCGGTGATCCATTGTTCCCTAGTAATCGTTCAGAAGTTTTTAGATTGGCTAAAAAGATTAAAGAAGAACTTCCAGAAAAAACTATTTGGCTTTATACAGGTTATAAATGGGAACAAATTTGTGATTTAGATGGCATTGAAAACTTAGATGTTTTAATTGACGGCGAATTTGTTCAAAATTTGAATGATAATAACCTTCATTGGGTTGGTAGTTCAAACCAAAGAGTTATTAATGTAAAAGAAACTTTAAAAACGGGTAATGTTGTTTTACATCAAGGTTAAACTTCCTGTTACATTTTTGCGCTAAATAGCAATATTTTTTATCCAAATGCGTTTATATTCATGTAGTGTTTTAAAGGAATATTTATGATTATAGGCGGTATTAAAGTAGGTCTATCTAGTTTTAATCCTATAAAAGAAAATAAAAATAGACCTCTTGCGAACTTGAATGAACCAATTCAAGATGTTTTTGTATCTTCTAAAAAATATGTTACTAAACCGACTGAAAAAGACGCAGAAACACTTGTTGCGAATATGAAAAACGCAGAAGGTAAACCAAGATTTTCTCAAAAAGAACTAAATGATTTTAAAATTTCTTGCGCTACAAAAGTTTTAGATTTTGAGACTGTAAATACATTTAAGGACAATACAGATTTTAATATGTCTAATATGAAAGCCGTTTACCGTATGGGTAAAGACTTAAATGATGATAAATTTAACGAAAAAGTCTTGAATGCTATTTCAAAATTGCCAAAAGGTTCAAAACCCGACGAATTTGAACAAAACGAATATGAGCCTAAAAAAGAATTTTCACTAAAATGTGCTTCTAAAGGTAAATTTAAGTTCGATGCTAATACAGCTGACTTGATAGCAAAAACGGAATATGATTTGAGTGATATAAATATCGATATCAAAAAAGATATTGATTTCAGAAATAATACAGTTACAACAGTTAAGAAAAAATATGACTATGAAAAAATGAAATACAATATTCTTGAACAAACTGTTGTGAAAAAAGATAAAAATGGTAATATAATTAGAGAAGAAAAAATGACGCCTTCTGAGGTTAAGGGTGTGTATGATGTTACGTATGTTTATCCAAACGGCGAAACAAAAGAGGCATCAAAGGCTACTATTGATAAGAAGACTGGAATTGTTTCTATAAAACGTGATTTTAAATCTAATAACGGTACAAGAACACAATTCTTATATGAAAATGACCCACAAGGTAACAAAATTGTTGATTATAAAATTACCGATAAAAACGGTAAAATTTTAATGGGTTTATCTCAATCATTTGAAGTTGTTGATGATAACCACTTTATTTCTTCAAAAAATGGTTATAAATACGATATCACAACTGATGATAAAAAGCTTACAGTGAAAGATTTACACCATAATAGAGAAGCTTCTATTAATTTTGAAGAGAAATTAACAGGAAACAAAAAAGATTTAGTAAATCTATTGAAGAAAGTTTCTGGTGAAGAACTATTTGAAACTGTTCAAAATATCGGAAAAATGGATAGTACAAATGATATTTATCAAGCAGGGTTTAGTCCAGTATCAAAAGAAATTGCTATCATGGATAATTTGTTTGTATTCTTGCACGAATTAGGTCATGCAAAAGATGCTCAAAACCAAAAGACTTATAGAGAAAAACTTTTGGGTGAAAATAAAATGTTTTCAGGTAACAAAGATATTAAAGAAACATATTTAAAAGAACGTGAAACTTTTAATAAATACCACTCTGACCAAGAACGTAACCATGTTAATTACTTCACACAAGCAAAAGGTCATTATGGCGGAGAGTTTGGTGGCTTATCAGAGGTTGTTGCAGAAACAAATGCTATTACAAACTCTGTTTCTGAAGGAAAAGTTTCTCTAGGTGTTCGTTCTCAATATTTGCAACAATATTTTCCAGAAACAATAGCAAAAATTCAAGATGCTATGAACTGGAAAGATGATTTAGATGCAATCGAATATTATGGAACATAGATAATGAGTGATTTTAAGACAAATGTAATGAGAATGCTTGATAAAGCAAAAATTACTTACAATCATTATTCTTACGCTGATACTGATGCAATTAGTGGCTCTGAAGTTGCACATGCTTTAAATCAAGATCCGAATAGAGTTTTTAAAACGCTTGTAACTGTTGCAAAATCTGGCAATCATTATGTATTCATGTTGCCTGTTGAAAAAGAGTTAGATCTTAAAAAAGCGGCACATTCTGTGGGTGAAAAATCAGTTGAAATGTTGAAGAGTAAAGAACTTTTACCTTTGACTGGATATATTCATGGTGGGTGTTCTCCGATTGGTATGAAAAAGTTTTTCAAGACAGTTATTGATAAATCTGCACTAAACTTTGACACGATAATGTTTAGCGCAGGTAAGATAGGATATCAGGTAGAAGTTTCACCAAACGATATACAAAAGATTATCCGTGTAGATTTTGAAGAGATTACAGCATAGGTTTAAAAGAAGACGCAAAATCCAATTCGGATTTTGCGCCTTCTACTATTATCCAAGAATTTCTTTTAAATCCTCTTTTGCTGTTTTTATTGGTTTAATTTTGAACTTTTCCACAAGAATATTTAATACATTCGGTGAAACAAATGCTGGTAGAGTTGGACCAAGTTTTATGTTTTCTATTCCTAGGTATAAAAGGGTTAATAGAATACAAACGGCTTTTTGTTCATACCAAGATAAGACTAGCGATAATGGTAACTTATTAACTGAACAGTTAAACACTTTTGCTAATTCAACCGCAACTTTTATTGCAGAATAAGCATCATTACATTGACCCATATCTAAAAGACGAGGAATCCCATTTATTTCACCTAAGTCTAAATCGTTAAATCTATATTTACCGCAAGCTAAGGTTAGAACAAGTGTGTCTTTCGGTGTTTCTTTTACAAATTCTGTGTAGTAATTACGACCAGTTTTTGCACCGTCGCAACCGCCAACTAAGAAAATATGTTTCAAATCACCTGATTTCACTGCGTCAATAACTTTATCTGCTACTGATAAAACAGTGTTGTGCCCGAAACCAACTGTTAAAACGTTTCCACCATTTATACCTGTCATTTTTTGAGGTTCTTTATAGCCCCCTAGTTCTAAGGCTTTTTTGATAACCGGTGAAAAATCTTTGTCTTTACCGATATGTTCGATTTCTGGATATCTTACAACTGAAGTTGTGAAAACTCTATCTTTGTAACTGTCTTTTACAGGCATGATACAGTTTGTTGTAAATAGGATTGGCGCTGGTATATTTTCAAATTCTTTTTGTTGATTTTGCCAAGCTGTTCCAAAATTACCTTTCAAATGAGGGTATTTTTTTAGTTCAGGGTACGCATGACAAGGTAACATTTCGCCGTGCGTGTAAATGTTTATACCTTTGTCTTTTGTTTGTTCAAGTAATAATGCTAAATCATGCAAGTCGTGTCCTGTTACAACAATAAAAGGCCCTGCTTCAATTTCTGTTGAAACTTTTGTTGGTACAGGATTTCCATAAGTTTTGGTATTTGCTTTATCTAAAAGCTCCATACATTTTAGATTGATTTCACCTGTTTTTAAAACAAGTTGTAAAAGTTCATCTGTCGATAAATCTTTTGAAATTGCTTGTAATGCTTCAAAGAAGAATTTATCTACTTCCTCATCTACATAGTTTAAAATTCTTGCGTGGTGTGCGTATGCTGCCATACCTTTTAACCCAAACAAAATTAATGATTTTAAACTTCTCTCGTCTTCGTTTTTGCAATTCCAAACAGAATTTATATCAAAGGTTTTACTACAAGGTGTAATTTCTGTGATATTTTGAGTTAATTCTTTGATTGAGTCATTATCAAAGTTTACGTTAGTTATTGTCGCAAATAATGCTTCAATGATAATATCAGCGTTTTCTTTGCTGTAAGTTACGCAATTTGCAAATTTAATAGCAGAACTTGTTAAAATATCTTGAAGGTTTGCTGTGTCAGAGTGTTTTCCACAAACTCCTTGAATAGTGCAACCTGTTCCTCTTGCAGTTTGCTCACATTGAAAACAAAACATTTTATCCATAATTTTATCTCCTTATTTATAATCATTATTCATTTCATAAATAAGAAGTTTAGTAATTAGTCAAAAGGATATTTAAAAGTCTAAGTTTACACCCTCAATCTTGAGTAATTGGATTTTTTTATCTAATCCTCCGGCATAACCTGTCAGTTTGCCGTTTTTACCAATAACTCTATGACAAGGGATAATTATTGATATGGGATTGTGTCCAACTGCACCGCCAACCGCTTGTGCTGACATTCTTTCGATACTTTTTTGTTCTGCAATCTCTTTTGCTATGTCTCCGTAGGTTGTAACTTCTCCATAAGGAATTTTACATAGAATTTTCCATACGGATTGTCTAAATTCGTTTCCAATTGGTGAAAGATTTAAGTCGGTAATGTTTGGTTGGTTGCCTTTAAAATATTCGTCTAACCATTTTTTAGTCTTTTTAAAAATTTCAAGGCTGTCATCAGAAATCATTTCTTCATTAACCGTATCCGCAAAATATTTTTGACCTTCTATCCAAAGTCCAACAAGGTGGTTATTCTTTGCGCAGATAGTTAATTTACCGAGTGGTGAAGAATATTCTGTTTTATAAAATACAGTCTTATCCATTTATGCCTGTTAAATCTTTTATAACTTCTCCTGCAATAATAAGACCAACGACTGGTGGTACGAATGCTGTGCTTCCTGGTATTTGGTGTTTTACTGTGCATTTTCTTGTATCTGGAGGGCAAACACAGTGGTTTCTACAGCTTACTGACATATCTTCTTTTGGTTTTATTGGTAATTCTTTTGAATATACGACTTTAACCTTTTTTATTCTACGTTTTTTTAATTCTGTTCTAATAACTTTTGCCAATGGACAAACAGATGTTTTAGAAATATCTGCAACTTCAAATTTTGTTGGGTCAAGCTTGTTTCCTGCACCCATAGCACAAATTATAGGTACGCCTGCTTGTTTTGATTTTTCAATTAATGATAATTTTCCAACAACTGTATCAATCGCATCAATTACGTAATCGTATTGAGAGAAATCAAATTGGTTTTCTGTTTTAGGAGTGTAAAATGTTTGGTGGGTGTTTACGATACAATCTGGGTTTATGTCTAAAATTCTTTCTTTCGCAACTTCCACTTTGTACTTGCCAACTGTTTTTCTCGTAGCATAAAGTTGTCTATTTAAGTTTGTGATACATACTTTGTCATCATCTACAATGTCAATTGTACCGATACCACTTCTTACTAGTGCTTCTACTGCGTATGCTCCAACTCCACCAATACCAAATACTGCAACTCTTGAATTTTTAAGCTTTTCAAGTGCTTCTTTTCCCAATAATAATTCTGTTCTAGAAAATTGATTTAGCATTTTTTCTCTCCCATTAACCATTTGCTATTAAAAACTTTGCGCAGTTAATACCGATTATTACTGACAATAAACCGATTATTACACTAAGAATTATGTATAAAAATGATTGAATTATTTGTTGATTTTCAATAAGTTTGAAAATTTCTAACGAAAAGGTGCTAAAGGTTGTAAAAGCTCCGCAAAAACCAACGGTTAGAGCTAAACCTAGAGTGTTATTCATATTGGCTTTTTCTAAAAATAGAATGTAAAGAAATCCTAGTAGAAAGCAACCAAGAATATTTATTGAAAATGTTGCGATAGGTAATTCCATTTCTCCAAATTGTTTAACTATACCTAAGCTTACTAAATATCTTGTGATAGCGCCAATTCCGCCACCTATGAAAACTGATATTAAATTTAACATTTATTCAATCCTTTTTTGCTTTAATTATATTATAAAATGGACAAACGAGCGATTAAAATGGTATATTTGTTTTATGGAAGAAAATGTGAGAAAAAATTCAAGCTTTTTGTTTGTGGGAATTGTCATAATTCTTGGTATCTTTTTGCGACTAGGAATGCTTGTTAAAAATGTTTCGTTTTCGTTTGATGAATCAGCTTTAGCATACAACATTCTTTCTCTAAAATATGTTAATTTGTTTGATATTTTACATTTACAGCAAGTTTCACCGCCTTTGTTTTTGGTAGGTACAAAGTGGATTGTGTCTCTATTTTCGACTTCTGAAATATTTTTTAGAATTATGCCTTTCTTTTTTAGTTGCGGAAGTTTAATTGGTTTTTATTACTTATTAAAAGAAATCTTTGCTGATAATTCTTCGCCCATCAATTTTAGTATGTTATTGTTTGCAATAAACCCTAAGATGATTTATTTCGGTGCTGAATTTAAGCCATACACGTTAGATGTGTTTTTTGCAATTTTGATTTTTTATTTATTTTTAAAGCTTGATTTAAAATCTTATGACTGGAAAAAACTTTTAATTTTTGGTGCAGGTCTAGCTTTGACACTTTGGTTTTCTTTTCCTTCTGCAATCTTAGTTTTTGTGGGAATGTTAACCTTATTGATTTCTCAAAAAGAGTACAAAAAATGGTTAATTTTATTTGTGCCAATATTGGTAAGCTTTGGTTTATTCGGTTTATATTTTGCGAATATTTATGGCTTTTATAATAATTTTATGACTAGTCTTTTTGCAGGTGATTTTAACCATTTTACGTTACCTGTGGCTTACTTTTTTAATAATGAAATACCATTTGCAATATTAATTATTTCAATTATTTTACCAGTTGGGATAATTTATTTTATGGCAGAAAAAAAACAGTTTGAAATCTCTTTCGTAATGTGGACATTTATTTGCACAATTATGTTGAGTCAAGTACATTTATATCCGGCATATCAACATTTTATGCTATTTTTGTTGCCATATACAATAATAATTTTAGCAATGGTCTTTGCCTCTTTGATTAGAAAGAAAAATTTTCAGTCAAGATTGGTTTTGATTTTTGTCTTGCTTTCTCTTATTCCAATTTCT
>SAMEA104315429__coassemble_825_pt1 | contig 17984 bp, 16 predicted proteins | sample SAMEA104315429__metabat2_high_PE_022 | metagenome-assembled genome bin SAMEA104315429 (sample SAMEA104315429) | gut metagenome | biome: Monkey gut; feature: monkey-associated habitat; material: faeces | place: China | collected 2013 | reverse complement strand
ACAAGCTGCTGAGGTTTCGCTCTCGCTCACCTTGTGAGCTACAGAGGCATTTTATTTTTTACTTATTTATTTATCCAAATTTTACTTCTTTACGTAGATATCGTCAACACTTTCTGGAGGTTTATTAGGAACATAATTCTTTAAATAATTAATTGCGTCATCTGGTGTTTCTGCCAAGTAAAATAACGACATTGTTTCTTTTCGAGCAAAGTTTTCGTCAACTATTTGCTCAAAAAATTCAAAAAGTTTTCCATAAAAATTATTTGTATTCAAAAACACTATCGGTTTTGTATTATAGCCCAAAATTTTGTGGTCGATAATTTCAGAAATTTCTTCCAAAGTTCCAAAACCACCAGCTAAAGCAATTGTTGCATCTGAATAGCTATCCAAAAGATGTTTTCTTTCTCGCATATCTTCTGTCAAAATAAATTCATCACAACCTCCGCCCTCGTGATTAACAAAATCGTAAATCTTTTTAGGCATAATTCCATAAACTTTTGAACCATTTTTCTTTGCACTTTGAGAAACAGCTCCCATCAAGCCAAAATCAGAACCGCCATAAACTAAATCATAGCCATCTTTTCCAATCATTTCGCCTAATTTTACTGCATCTTTGTAATAAATTTCATCAACGCCATTACTTGCAGAACAATATACACATATTTTTTTCATAAAAAAGTCCTTTTTTATAATCATAACACAAATTCTTTTTATTATTTACATTATTTTGTGGTATAAATAAAACATAAAAATAAAGGAGAAATTTTATGAATAGTTATGTTGCAAAAGTGTTAGAAGAAACAAAAAAGAAAAATTCTAACGAACCAGAGTACTTACAAGCTGTAGAAGAAGTTTTGACTTCAATTGAGCCTGTAGTTGAAAAACATAAAGAATTTGAACAATTAGGCATTCTTGAAAGAATGGTTGAACCTGAAAGAATTATCACATTCCGTGTATCTTGGGTTGATGATAAAGGTCAAGTTCAAGTAAATAGAGCATTCAGAGTTCAATACAGTTCTCTAATTGGTCCATATAAAGGCGGTTTAAGACTTCACCCAACGGTAAACCAAAGCATTATGAAGTTCTTAGGTTTTGAACAAATTTTCAAAAATGCATTAACTGGTCTACCTATTGGTGGTGGTAAAGGTGGTTCAGACTTTGACCCTAAAGGTAAATCAGATAGAGAAATTATGGCTTTCTGCCAAGCATTTATGACAGAATTACAAAGACACATCGGTCAAGATGTTGACGTTCCTGCTGGAGATATCGGAACAGGAGCTAGAGAAATCGGTTACATGTTCGGTCAATTCAAACGTATCAGAAACGCTTACGAAGGTGGAGTTTTAACTGGTAAAGGTTTATCATACGGTGGCTCACTTGCTAGAACAGAAGCTACTGGATTTGGTCTTTCATACTTTATGCGCGAAATGTTAAAAGCTAACAACAACCAATCTTTCAACGGCAAAACAGTTACAATTTCTGGTTCTGGTAATGTTGCAATTTATGCTTGTCAAAAAGTTACAGAGCTTGGCGGTAAAGTTGTTGCTATGAGTGATTCAAACGGTTGTATCTACGATGAAAACGGTATTGATTTAGATTTAGTAAAAGAAATCAAAGAAGTTAAACGTGGAAGAATTAAAGACTACTTAGAAAAACATTCAAACGCAAAATACATAGAAAGAACAGATGAAGATTCACCAATCTGGACAATCAAAACAGACATCGCTCTTCCTTGTGCAACACAAAACGAAGTAACATTAAATTCTGCTAAAAAACTTGTAGAAAACGGTGTTATCGCAGTTGGTGAAGGTGCTAACATGCCTTGCACAAAAGAAGCTACAGAATATTTCTTAGAAAAAAGTATTCTTGTAGGACCTGCAAAAGCAGCTAACGCTGGTGGCGTTGCAACTTCAGCAATCGAAATGAGCCAAAACTCAATGAGATACTATTACACATTTGAAGAAGTTGATAAAAAATTGGATAGAATTATGACAAACATCTTCAAATCATGTAAAGAAGCAGCAGAAGAATATGGCTACGGCAATAACTACGTTGCTGGTGCAAATATTGCAGCCTTTGCCAAGCTTTCAGAAGCAATGAAAGCTCAAGGTGTTGTATAATTTATAACAATTTATAAAACAGAGGGCGAAGCCGTAGGCTTCGCCCTCTGTTTTGTTGGGATAGAAACCCAACCTACGAATAAAAAAAAAAAAAAAAAAAAAAAACCTCACCGATTTTTATGCACTCATAAATTCGTGCAAAAAATCTCCTCTCCCTTATTTTTGCACAAGTAAAAATGTGGCGAGGGAAATAAGCCTATTCACTACTCACTAATTACGCTACAAGTGATAAGTGTTTATGACCAGAAGTACGTTCTTGTTGAGTTTCTGCTTTTACTTGTTTTCTTGTTTTTAAACCATATTTAATCAACGCATTATTTGCTTCTTTTTTAGAAATTTTTAATTTAGAAGTATCTAATTTTATTTCGCCATTAGATTCGTTTTCAATTGTTTTAGCAATAACTACAGGATACGCTTTAAAATCTTTCATAGCCTTTTTATTATTGATTTTATCAATAACACCGTCCATGTATTTTTGCATGTTTTCTTTAACTTCTGGGTGTATTTTCAACCATTCTGGGAATGGAGTGTTTCTACGTAGAGAGTTTGCGCCACGAGAAGCGTAGATATAGTTTGAAATATCGTTAGCACCGGCCTTAGAACCATCTTTAGGGTGTCTACATTTTACGTGCTCAATCGAACCTACTGATGATTCTACAAGTGCTAAACCCAATTGCCAAGATGTTTTTTCGATTCTTGTTCTAGGATCTTTTTGAGTAAATTTAACGATAAATGAACTTACTGTATCGTGTGCTCTTGGCATTTCTTCGGCAATAGATTTTAGCTCTTCTGCCTTATCTTGCTCTTTCATATCCTTCGTGATATTGCCCAATTTTTCCATAAATCTTCTTCTACGGAAGATATAGTTTTCGTTTTGTTTATCGATAATGTCTTTTGATTCCATTAAAAGATTAATAACTTTTTCAGAATCTTTTTTGTCGTTGATTTTTACACCACACATTTTATCAAGAACATCAAACTCGATATTTTTAATTTTTTCTAGATGTTCGCCTCTAACCAAATTTAAGTTTTGTCTAAGTGTTTTGTCTGGATATTTTTTGCTCAATTTTTCTAATATACCAAAAACTTCTCTATTAACAGGTTGCATTCTGTCCTCAAAAGGTTTTAATAATGCTATTGCTTGAGAACTTTTACCTGATAAATTTTCCTTGTTAAGATGAGAGATTTCCTTACCATTAATCATAGGAACGCCTGTGTAAGGACAAGGAACCCCGCCTAACTCTCTAATTGCTCTGCCGTCTTTTGTATCATCGACCGAAGTAAAAGAAATATTTGAAGCAGAACGTACAAAAGTATCAGCTTGCAGACCATTCATTTTAATAGGATTTGATTGGTATGCAAGAGGTTTTGTTAGTTCAAAACTTGGTCTATACATATTAATAGGATTGAGCATACTATTTATAGTATCCTCAATCCTAATTATTGCTAAAATATCAAGAATTATTTACATTAATTTACAAGTAATGTTTATTCGCCTACATATCGTTTATATGCTGCTCTTACTTGATGAGGCAATAAACCTTCTGCTGAATAACCTTTTTCTTCAAGTTTTTTACTATATTCAATGGCAGTTTTAAGAATTTCTTCTTTATGACCTTTAGCCTCACCCATTTTATCAGTTTCGTATCCAACTGTATTAATACCATACTCTTCAGCCGCTAAAATTAAATCTTTTCTTTCTTGAGAAACACTTTCATCAATATTTGCATTATGGTATTTACCATCAGAACCAATTATACGGAATCCTTCATTTTTGCTATAAAAATTTGATGCCACTATATCAGTTTCTATTTCAACTGTTCCTGCCTCAGCTTGAACAGATGGTTGGTCTTTTTTAGGTGCAGTTTTTGCTTTTTGAACTTCAACTTTTGTTGATGTATTTGTAGTTTCTTTAGCTTTTGATTTTGCAGCTTTTACATCAGCTTTTATTTGGTCAGCAGTTCTACCTTCTGTTTCAATACTGTATTGTTTGATTTCATCAGAATATTTATCAACAGCTTTCAAACGTTTTTCTTCAGCTTTTACAGCTTCTTTCAAATCTTTTGAAGAAGAGTATTGATTATAGTCAATACCTAATTTTTCAGCTTTGTCTAAGTATTTGCTATAGTTGTTACCAGAAGAATCTTCAACTTCACGGAACCATTTGTTAACTTCTGATGCAGTGTAAGTTTTGCCTGTTGAAGCTGTATAAGTTCCGTCGCCATTATCTTTTATACCAAAGTCAGATAATTTGTTTCCCTCAGTACCTTGCCATTTGATACCTCTTGGTAAAACAATTTTGCCATTTGTTTTAACTGGTTTCTTGTCTGGATTTGCTGAGTTATCACCAGAGTTAACTTCTGTTCCTTCTGGTTTTTGGTCTGGTTTTTCTTTAACAGCATCTTCTAACAAACTGTTCATTTGTGTACCAAAATCTTCACCAAAATCATCAGCTAAGTTAACATCAGCACCCATTTTAGCAATTTGGTCTTTCGTATATGTATGTTTGTCTCCTACTTTCATTGTTGTGTAGTGTTTTTTAGTGTTATCAACCTTATTTTCTTTGTCGCCTTCAACAATTCCATCATAAACAGCTTTAACATCAGCTTGTTTACCGTCTATACTTGTTTTATTGATGTTTTCCTTAGTAACAGAAGTAAGATTATCACCTTGTTTATCTAGTGTTACATCAAATTTTGCAGATTCTAATTCTTTTTGTAATTCTTGATAATTATCCCAAGAGAAATCAACTTCTCTTTGAAGTTCTGCTTCTTCACCTTGAGCTTTCTTCAATTCGTCTTCTTTTGTTTGAGCAGCTTTCATTAAAGTATCAAGTTGACCTTTAATTTCTGGAGATTCTTTTTCAATCTCAGCTTTCAAAGCTTCATATTTTTTGAATTCTTTTAAATCTTTTTCGTATTGTTTAACATCTTTTTGATATTGTTCAAAATCTGCTTTCTTTTGGTCAAATTCACGTTGGATAGTACCTTTTTCTTTTTCATTAGCATCTGCCGGAATATTTGGTGCACTTCCTGGATCATCAACCTTTTTAGGTTCTTTTGGTTCTGTCTTAACATTAAAGTTAGATAAAACCATAACTTTTTGAGCAAGTTTGGCATCTAATTTTTCTGTTTTACCTTGCTCTTGTTGTATTTTTGAATATTCAGCTTGAACAGCTTTAGTTTGTGCTTGTGCCGATTCAAGTTGTTTTTTTCTAGTTTCTAATAATTTCCAACCGTCTTTAACTTGTGCTTGAATGCTATTAGTACCCATCTTTATTCCTTTCTATAAAAACAATACTCCTATGTAACATATTTATCGGCTCAGAAATCTAAATCTTTAACGTACAAAACATGTCAAATTCAGTCAAATTCTCATGTTCAAGGTTATATATGTGTTTTCGTGATTTTAGCTCGAGTTTACAAAGTTTAACAAAATTTATTTTGATTTTAAATAAGCTTCAATAAACCCGTCAATTTCACCATTCATAACACCTTCAATATCACTTGTTTCAAAGCCAGTTCTATGGTCTTTTACCATTTTGTACGGGTGAAATACATAAGAGCAGATTTGTGAACCAAAGTTTATATCAAAATTTTCGCCCTTCAATTCTGCCAATTTCTTTTCATGCTCTTGTTGTTTAATCTCCAAAAGTTTTGATGCAAGGATTTGCATAGCGTTTTCTTTGTTTTGAAGTTGAGAACGTTCTTGTTGACATCTTACAACAATCCCAGTAGGTTTATGCACAACCCTAACCGCTGTCTCAACCTTATTAACATTTTGTCCGCCAGCACCGCCAGAACGCATTGTATCAACCTCAATATCTTCCGGAGGAATAATAATTTTCTTTTCAAAATCAGGAATAATCGGACAAACTTCTAAAGACGCAAAACTTGTTTGTCTTTTATTACTTGAATTAAAAGGTGAAAGTCTAACAAGTCTATGAACGCCTTTTTCAGCCTTTGCATAGCCATAAGCATATTTACCAGTTAATTTTATCGTAGCAGACTTAATCCCAGCTTCTTCGCCATCTGATTTATCCATCAATTCTACTTTATAGCCTTTAATTTCACCCCAGCGAGAATACATTCTCAATAACATGCTTGCCCAATCTTGTGCATCAGTTCCGCCAGCTCCGGCATTAACTGTCAAAATTGCATTAGCCTCGTCGTATTCACCGCTCAGCATTCTCTTTATCTCAAAACTATCCAATTCTTTTTCAACTTGGACTAAGTTTCCTTCGGCTTCTTTAATTAATTCTTCGTCTTCTAATTCTTTCGCCACTTCAAAATCAGAAACAATATTTTCCCATCTTGAAAAATTATCCAAAGTCTCTTTTATCTCTTTAGAATTCTGCCCTAACTCATTTGCCAAAGCTTGATTTGACCAACATTCTGGGCTTTGAAGTTTTGCCTCAATCTCCGATAAATCCTTCTTTAATTTTTCGAGGTCAAAGACACTCCTTATTTTTATTGATTCTATCTTTAATATTATTTATATCCATACGTAAATTATACAATAAAAAGTTGCTTTTTTTACGCATATTATTTAAAATAAACTCATGAGTAATTTACAACCAAACCAACAATTAAATATTTTGTTTGATACACCTGCAGGAGAAAAGGCTATCTCTTGCTATATTAAACAAGTATATCCGGATAGAATTACCCTTACGCAACCTCAAGATTGGGAAAATCATTTGGACTTATTACAAGAAGGTGAAGAATTAAAGACAAAAGTTTTCACAAGAAGTGGTGTATTGCTATACACAGCATTAGTATTAACTTCTCCAGAAAATGACAATTTCACTCTTGAATACAACGAAGAAGCTGCAAAAATTATGCAACGAAGATTTTACACTCGTGTTCCTATGGAAACAATCGTTGATTGCGAATACGATAAACTCGTTAATGCAAATGAAAATTCTAACAACAAAATGGTTAAATTCTCAACTCAAATCAATTGTGAATTCGAAAAATTTATCGTTGAAGCTGAAACTATCGACATCGGCGGTGGCGGTCTTAAAATTGAATCAAAACAAAAATTACCTTTTGATAAAACAATTACTTTTAAAATTAACTTATTTGATGATATAATAATTGCGCAAGGTGTTCTTGTTCCAAAAACAAACCTTCCACCTTTGCAATATGGAGTAAAATTCACAAAAATCAAGGAAGAAGACAAAGATAGAATTATCAAGGTTTGCTTTAGAATTGAAGGTATATTAAACAGAAAACAAGATTAGTACTAATTTATGAAACCAAAAGATATAGAAAAATTAGATAGACAATTTAATGGCAAAAGTAAAAAAAGCAAAGTTCAAAAAGAAATTGAACATTGTCAATTAAAGTTGCAAAAAGAACCAACAAATGCAGACTTGCATATTAAGCTTGGGGATTTATATCTTGAATGGCATTTGGATATCTCAAATACTTATCAATACATAGATGAAGCTATTACTGAATATCAAAGGGCACTTGAAACTTATATAGATTCTGCTGAAATCTATTTCAAAATAGGACAAGCTCAATTCTTTAAAGGCGACCTGGATAAAGCAATCAATTACCTAAATACCGCTATCTCTAAAGATGCTAAATTAGGAAAAGCATATTATCTTTTAGCAGAAACTTATACTAAAAAAGCTAGATTTTTAGAAGCAGTATTTAACGCTAAAAAAGCTGTCAAAGTTGCACCATGGACAAGTTCATCTGCTCACAACTTGTTACACAATATTTACAAATTATCTTCTCACAGAAACCCTGCTAAATGGTGGGCTTCTAAATGGGAAAGTCTTTTAGCATTTTTAACACTACCTTTTGATAATTTTGCTATCAAGAGTTTAATGAAATCTATTTCATATCTTAAATTCTTACCAATCTTAGTAAAAGGTTATTACATTGTTCAAACTAAAGGACTTGAAAACGCAGTAGATTTCTACATTGATGCAATCGAAAAAGCTCCGGGTTTCACGCCATTATATTGTCTTTTAGGTGATATATACAGAACAATAGGACAATACGATAACGCAATTACTGAATACAAAATGGCAATTTGGATTGATAGTTTAAACATTCCTGCTTATCGCCATTTATGTCAAGCATACGAAGAACAAGGTGATTATGATAGCGCAATTGAAGCTTATCACAAACTAATCACTATTCTTCCAACAATGCCAGAATTCCACTCAAATTTGGCAAATTTGTATTATGTTAAAGGTGAAATTAAAGAGGCTATTTCTCATTATCAAGCAGCAATCACTCTTAACCCTAACAGAGTTTGGACTTCTGTAATTACTCAAACTCTTGGTTTTGTATACCAAGAAAACAAAAAAGATTTAGATGCTGCAATCAGCGCATACCAAAGTGCATATCTTCTAACTCCAGAAGATATCGATATTTATGTAAACTTAGGTTCAGCCTTCTATGATAAAGAAGATTACGAAAACGCTTTAACAGTATATAGAAGTGCTTTAGACCTTGATCCAACAAATGCAAAAATTCACTGTAACTTAGGTTTCTTGCATTGGGGTAAAGGCGACACAGACGAAGCTATTAAAGAATATAATTTGGCAATTGAAAATGACCCTAATTATGACATAGCTTACAACAACCTAGGTGTAATTTACCTTGACGATTTAGGTCGTGTTCAACAAGCAATCGATTTATTCAAAAAATCTATCGAATGCAATCCAAATTATGCACTTGCACACTTCAACCTTGCTCGTGCAATCACAGTCGTTGGGGACAAAATTGAGGCCGCTAAATTGTATCAAATAGCTCAAGATATCAACAAAGTTACTAACGAAATTGACCCTCAAGATATTACCAACAAAATTAACAACTTGTTTGAATCATAAAATAAACAAATCATGCCGAAACCATGTAATAGCTTGAAAATTCATGTTAAAATTTCTTAACATTTATCAAAAATTTCTAAAGTTTGAAAAATTTATGCCGTATATGATTATGTAAAATGTCTCTAGATTTTAAAAAAGGGTGAGCAAAAAAAAATGGGCGCAAATATTCCATCAATAGGAAACATAGGCGATATTGATTTAAGCGAAGCTAAAAGCAAAGTATCTTCAGGCGCAGCAGGCTTAGCGTTAAGTGCTATTTCAATTTTTAGCGGAGATGATAAAAAGAAAACAATCATGTCTCAACTTAACAAAGCCGAAAAGTCTGGAAAACAAGCTAAATCAAAAATATCTGAAACGAATGGAAAACTTGATAAAGCCAGAACAAATGTTAAAGATGCTGAAGGCAAGAAAGGAGAAGCAGAAACTAAAAAGACAGGTGCCGAACAGCAACAACAACAAGCTAATGGTATGGACATGAAATCAGCACAAGCAGGTGCTCAAGGTGTTAGTGCAAGAGCTAAGACTAAACAAAAAAATGCCCAAAACGCACAAACTAAAGTTGAACAAGCAAGTACAAAAGCAAATTCTAAGGCTCAACAAAGTTCTGCAAGATTAGATAATTCACAATCTAATATTCAAAATCTTATTTCACAAAGTCAATCTGCAGCCTCTGAACTTGACTCATTACAAGGTAATGACGGAACAGGTTCTGGTATGCACAGTGCTTTGTCTTTGAAAACAGGTGCAGAAATTCAAGATATTGAATCTAAAGGCAATAATCAAGGAAATGACGTTGAAGTTGCAGTAAATGATAAAATTCAGCAAATTCAAAGCAACGAAATGAAAATCCAAACAGAACTTGCTCAATCTAATACAGTTGCAGAGGATATGAAACTTTCTTCTGCTGAAGCTCAACAAGAAATTCAATCTGAACAAATGCAAGCTCAAAATGAGCAACAACAAGCGCAAGCTGATGATAGCTTGTTAACACAATTTTCAAGTGTAACAAAACAAGTTGCAACTGTAGCTCAAGCACTCGACGTTACAGGTACAGTCCTTAACGCTGCTGGAGTCGGCGTTCAAGCAGCAGGCGCAACAACTACAGCTGCAGGTATAGGAACAACCTCAGCAGGCGGTATCTTAACAGGTATTGGCGCTACATTAACAGCAATCGGTATTCCACTAATCCCAGTATTCGGCGCAGGTGTACCAGTTGAAGCTGCTGGTGGTACAACTACTGCAGGTGGTGTAACAACTACAGCTACAGGCGGTACTGTTACTGGCGTTGGTGCAACAGTTACTCAAGTTGGTACAGTCTTAAAAACTACAGGTAGTACAATTTCTACTACTTCAAAAGTTTTAAGTACAGCCGCAAACGTTTCTGACGCTGCTATTAATGTTGCAAAAGGCGATGTAACTGGAGTCATCTCTGCAGTTGGTAAAACTCTTACTTCTTCTGCCGCATTAATTAAAGGTGTTGGAGCATTACCAATGCAAAGCAACTCTAAAATTCAAGCAATTTCAAACTTTGCAAGTCAACATAAAGGCATCTTAAACACTGCTATTGCTTCTGGTGATACTATTAAAGATACAGCAAAAACCGCAAAAGATGTAATGAAAGGTGATGTTGGTGCAGCGCTTTCAGACGGACTATCAGCAATGTCTAATGCAACAGGTATGGCAAATAGCAAAGTAAGTGACATCTTTAACGGTTTATCTGGTGTCGCAGGTATTTCAAACGATATTGCCACTGGCAGAGGAGACGGTGTAACAATTGCACTTGACGCATTGGCAACCGTTGCAAGCTTTGACGGGGCTCATCGTAGAGATACAGATAGAGACGGAAGTATCTTCGGTTCAAGCAGTACAATGCACTCTGACAAGGAAAGTACTTTATACAAAACAACTACTAAAATTAAAAGTTTATATGAATCTGGCAAACCAAAAGAAGACCGTTCAACAAGACCAGTTTCACATTCAAGTGCAGAAAATATTAGATAATAAAAAAAAAGGACTTCCAATTCGGAAGTTCTTTTTTATTCAAACGATAAATCTTTTATTGAATCAATATCAGAGTCTTTGCCCCAATCTTCAGGATATTTCCCTTCATTTACAAACTTATGGAATGATGAATATTCCCAATCTTTTACATTTTTTACTAATTCGTGTTTAACAGGATTGTAATGAATATATTTTATATGATTATTTAATTCATCTTCACCTTTAATATTGTATTCATAATGTCTTTTTTGGAAAACATCTATCTCATACTTGTTAAGATATTCTTCATCTTGAGATTTCAAAAGTTCAAAATAATCTTTATAGAAATTATGTTTAATACATGTGATAATTTTTGAACAATCTTTCACATCTTTTAAATCCAAAATCAAATGAATGTGAGTTGGCAAAATACAAATTGCACTTATTTCAAAATCATAATGTTCAGCTGTGTATTTAAAAGACTCACGGAGCATTTCAATATTATCCACAAATATAGGTTTGCGGTTATGCGAAATAATGATTATATGAATATAACCACTCTTTTTTGATACTCTCTTCATTATCATGTTGTAATTTTATATCAAATTATAAATAAATAGATGATACAAACGGAGTAAATTTAAAGCAATAGACTAATTATGATTTTTTATTGTCTCTGAAATTATAGGCATTAATTTATCTAATTCTTTTTGAGACAAACCAGTTGTTTCTTCTGTTGGTTGAACACCAACCATAGATTGAATTACAGATTTAACAATACCTTCCACTGCATAAGCTGGAAGTTTAACACCTTCTTTGCTTACGATTTCTTTCACAACAAAATCTGTTAATACAGAACTCATATTTTTAGAATAAGACTCATTAGCCAAAATCTTTGAAGCAACTGAACCTGAATATTTATTTACAATAGATTGATTTATAGCACCACATGCACCATTCAAACCTGCATTTATAGCTAATGTTTTTAAATTAATATCTCTATCAACTTTCTTTGTTTTTGCATCAGCAATATCCATAGCAACAGAATTCGCTACACTATAAACACAGTTTGCTAAAACTGAACTTGGACCAAGAGTATTCAAAACAACACCTGTTACAAATCTCACGCATGCTGCACCAGCTTTTTGTGAAGCATTATATTTATCAACTCTCGCAACGATATCATTGTTTGTTCCAAAAGCCTTTGCATAAGATTTGTCGTAATCTGTTTTGATTTGTTCTAAAGTTTCACCTTTCAAAGAATTTTTAGCAGAAGTTTTAGAAGATTCTAAAATCACATTCGCTAAATGTCCGTAAACTTTGTACTTATCTTCTTTAGAAGAGTCTTTTAAGCCACTTGCAGATAAAATATCATCAAGAATTTTTTTATCACCTAAAACAGACGCTAATGAATTTTCCATGTTTTCAAAAATTTCATCTTTAGTTGTCAAATGGTTGTAATAAGGCATTGTGCCAGAGGCAACAAAATTGTTGGTTTTATTTTCGTTTAAATCTTTTAAATCACCAGATAATTTGTTATAAATTTCTGTATTTTTAGATAATTTTTCATCAGCAAATTTAGCAATACAATCAGCGGTTAGAGCTGTTTCTAATTGTTTTGCTTTTTTGTTGTATCGAACAATGTTTGAATGATCGTATTCGACATCAAAAATTTCTTTAAATTTATCTTTGAATTTATCATCTTTTATAGAATTATCAAGCGTTGTAACTTGTTCCTTGAAGGCATCAATATCAGATTGAACAAGAACAGCTCTGTTTTTAGAATTCCAAAGAACACTGATTGCATCAGCAGTTTTACCAGTCCAACCCTCAGTTGAAAGTTGATTGTTTAAAGAAGTTTGAGCGTGGTTTGCAGTTTGGTTTAAATCTTCTGTAAGCTTTTTATATTCGTTTAATCGGTTGGATTTGCCAGTAAAACCTATTGGGCATGTTGTTAAGTTGGCATGCGAAAAAGTATCCGGTTTTTGATTAAAATTCTTATATCTAAAACCAGTAGAAAGACTGTTATTAACTGTATTAGAGGATTTAATTGAATTTAAACCTGTAAAATCAATCACAAAATGCCTTCTTTACTTTAAACCAACCTACATTAATAAAGACTTTTTTGACGTACAAATTGACATGATATCAGAGATTTGTGTATAAAAGTTAACAAATAAAATCTTTCAATATCATGTAAAAGTAGGTTTCCATAAGGAAGCCTTAAATGGTGGGCAGGGGTAAGGACTCCGTTTGCGAACAGAAAAACAATTGAGTATTGTTTTTCGTTGAACTTCTCCAAAAACTAAAATCATCACCATGAGCAAATGGAGGGTAGAACCACACGGTGGTGAGAAGATACCCCTGCAATAAAAAATCCTCAAGAAAAATAATGAGGGGCAACCTAGGTTAAGATTTAAGGACTTTAATCAGCCTTGGAAAGAAGTGAAAATTGGCGATATTTTAAAGATAAAACATGGCAAAGACTATAAAAGTGAAGATAACTTTAAAAAACTCTATCCAGTATTGGGAACAGGTGGAATAATTACATATATTGATAATTATTTGTGTAATTGGAATTGTGTGTGTATTGGAAGAAAAGGAACGATTAATAAACCTATATTTATGAATATCCCTTTTTGGTCTGTTGATACCTTATTTTATACAAAGCCGATATTAAATAATAATCCCAAATTTCAATTTTATTTATTTGAAACAATTAATTGGTTATCTTACAATGCAGCAACAGGATTACCAAGTTTAAGTGCATCAATAATTGAAAATATAAAAAAGAATATACCTAATATCGAAGAACAGAATAAAATCGCAGACTTCTTATCATTGGTTGATAAACGAATAGAAAAACAACGTCAACTTGTTGAAAACCTAAAGAAATATAAAAGAGGGTTGTTATCAGCCATTTTTGAAAGAAAAATCCGCTTCAAGGATGATAATGGAAATGATTATCTTGAATGGAACAAAATACCTCTCGGCTCTATTTTTGTTGAGCGAGTAGAGAAAGCTACAGGTAATGAAGAACTATTATCAGTAACAATTAATGAGGGGATAAAAAAAAGAAACACTATTGATATAAAAGATAATTCTAGTGAAGATAAAAGCCACTATAAAAAGGTTTACAAGGATGATATTGCATATAATACGATGAGGATGTGGCAAGGTGCTAGTGGAGTTTCAAAATACAAAGGAATGGTTAGTCCTGCATATACTGTAATATCACCTAAGATAGATGTAAATATTGACTTTTGGTCTTATTATCTAAAATACTACAAAATAATTCATCTATTTCAAAAATTTTCACAAGGTTTAACTTCTGATACTTGGAATTTGAAATTTCCACAATTTGCAGAAATCAAAGTGTTAGTACCTTCAAAGGTTGAACAAGAAAAACTTGCAGAAATATTATTAACTTTTGATAATAATATAAACATTTATCAAAATTATTTAGATAAACTAGAACAACTAAAAAAATCATTATTGCAACAGATGTTTATATAAACATCTGTTGCAATAGGCCACATTTGTTTTTGTTTAAGCAATGCAAATAGGCTTCTTGCTTTTTAACTAACGTATTAAGTAGAGTAATTTGTATCGCAATTTTTTCTTGAATATTTATATCTGGTAAATTAATTTTTAAACTTTTAAATTTACTAAAACTCAATGCATATCTTGTTCCTCCTTCTTTTTGAGTAAGTAATTGTTCTTTTATTTTATCATCTTCATTTAACATATATTCCACAAAAATTGGATTGGCTTCTTCGGATTTTACTTTAAATACTGGATATGCAGGACTTACTATTCCATTACAAACCAACATTTGCCTGTTAAAGCGAAATACCCCAGTGTCACTCATTGAACGATATGTAAAGTAACCTTTTGGTACAATTTTATATCCTATGGTATTTTCACTTGCCGCTTGTTTATTAAAATAATCATCTTGCAATTTAATTCCGTTCATCGTTGATGATAAAATAGGATATTGCATATTTAAAATTGTCTTATTTTGATATTCTTCAACTATGTTTTCAAGTAAAAATTCAGTAGTATTTAATTTTTTTATAAGTGCTTTCAAATATCCTCTTTTATATTTCTTTAGGCTTTCAACAAGTTGGCGTTGTTTTTCAATACGCTTATCTACTATGGACAAGAACTTCGCTATTTTTTCTTGTTCACTTAATATTGTATTTTTAAAGGATAATTTATTTAGTGAATCTAAATAAATACCACCCTGAGCTGATTGATTCATTTTTGAATAATACTGCTTCTTTATATTGTTAGTTTGTAGCAAATAAAAAATAAATAGGGGATGATTTAAAGAATTAACTCTAATGATTGCTACACTACGCTGTAACGCATATTTATTAGTTAAATTATCTACCATTGCAACACGCCCAATTGTACCAACAATGGTTAATAAAATATCATTTATTTTTAAGTTATAGTTCTTAAAAATACTGTTGTAATCTTCAATTGATATTCTTCTACAATCTTGAGGTATTAATATTTTCCCACTTTCAATGTCTTTAGCACTTAACAAAGGTATTCCTACTTTTACATCGTTATAACTTCCATGAGTACCATCTTTTATTAATAATGTTATGGAATTAAGCGTTGCATCAATCCATTCGGTCTGAAATTCTTTAAATCTTAAATTTGGATAAACTTCAAGACCGTTACTTGAGGTATAAAAAAGGGGCGAAATACTTTCTTTTCATAATTGAAATGGAGGTATAAGACTATGAAAATTACAAAAAACACTCAGTTCAAAACGTTATTGAACACATGGCTAAAAGCCAAACAACCTATGATTACACCATCAACATTTGCCAATTTTATGTTGATAACAGAGAATCATTTGATTCCTTATTTCGGTCGAAAGAAAATTGGTGCAATTTCGGAAGTTGATATACAGGAGTTTATACTATACCTGTATAATCAAGGTAGATTAGACAACAATGGAGGGTTAACAGTAAAAACAATTCGGGATATCATTCTAATAATAAGATTATCACTTACATTCGCTTATAAAGAGCAAGCAATTGAACTTTTGAATTGGGACTTGATTGAATACCCAAAAGATTTACGAGTTAAGAAAATTATATCTTTATCAAAAGATGAAGAACAGGCTCTAATACAATGTATTTATATGAATCTTAAACGAAAAACGGCAGGAATCTTAATTGCTCTTTTTACCGGATTACGGATAGGAGAACTTTGTGGCTTACAAATGTGCGATATATCGTTGACAGAAAAAACTATTACTGTAAGTAAAACCGTACAGCGTATTTATGACAAAAAAAGACGTTGCAGCTATATTCATGTCGGTCCACCCAAAACTGCTAGTTCTGCTCGAACAATTCCAATTCCATCATTATTAGTTAATATCATAAAAAAGTTCTATAGCGATAATCCTAGCCAATATTTTCTGACAGGCAAGACAAAGCCTACAGAGCCGAGAACTTATAGACAATTTTTTGCACGCTTTTTAAAAAAACATAATTTGCAGTCGGTGAAATTTCATGAAGTAAGACATACTTTTGCTGTAAGAGCTATTGAGATACCAGAATTTGATGTAAAATCACTTTCTGAAATTCTTGGACACAAAAATGTTTCATTCACATTAAATGTCTATGGTAGCGCTAATATGCAGCAAAAAGTTAAATGTATGAATTTATTGAACGATTTATTGTAAATCAAAGTAAGGGCTTTAGTATATTAAAGCCCTTTTTCTTGTTATATAATGTCTGTAGCTCAAGGAGGGTATATGTGTAACATAAGAGATATTGCAAACGGTATAATTGAAGATTGGGGAGATGGGATCAGCAAAGAAGCACTACCATACTTAAAAGCAATGTTAGAGCTAGATTCTATAAATGATTTTTATGGTAATGACTCGGCATATAGCATTGTTTCATACTTTTTAGCCAATTCTGCAAAGTATAAAGGGACTTTAGCCAAAGAATATAAAAAGAAGTTAAAAAAACTTGTTTCATAACAAAGGGTTACTATAATAGTGGTATAGTTTAGTTTTACTAAAGGAGATACTATGAATAAAAAACAAATGACATCAAAGTTGTTAAAAATTTTATATAATGCACATCTAAATGAAGATACATATCCTATGGAAGAAATAAATAATTTTGAAAAAGAAATAGGATCTCAGGCTTTGCATGAAATAATACTCCATTTAAGAGAAATTGGCTGGACAAAATTAAACTCAAGTATGGGAATCCAAGGTGACATTGTAATTGTTGTTGGAAGACCTTTGCTTACACTTGATGCAATTGATTATTTGCAACGACCATTTTGGTTGAAATTAAATTGGCAATTAATATTTTGGGTTGTTTCCGTTTTTATAGGTGCTATATGGGCTGTCATAACACAATTATTACCAAATATGAATAAAATTCTGGACAGTTTAAACTATATTAAAAACTTATTTTAAGTAGTTCTCTACTAAGCTGAGAATTTCTTCATATTCGACATTTGTTAAACTCAAATAAGGTCTTGCAGGAATTGTTGTTTTCTTGTTTTTACCCGCTTGACCTCCGAGTTGGTGAATTGCTGCGTAAACCTTATTAGAACCAATAACGGCAGATGAGTCATCATATTGAGTTGTAACAGATAAAGCCAATTGCCCTGAAACTTGCAAAATTTGTCCGGGATAATGACCTGTCTTTTTTCTTGCAGTTTTTGATTTCTCTGATAAATCTTTCCACTTTGGTCGACCTTCAACTTTGAAGTTTTCTTCCGTAGAATCTGCCATTATCCCTGCGATATTTTTCATCAAAGGTCGTAAATTAGACGTTTTTTGAGCAATTTCTAATAATGCTTTTTCAACTTCTTTGTTATCAATTTTAATTTCTATCGGTTCATCTGACATGATGAAGTTCCTTAATTGGATAATTTGCAATTAACAACTCTTTATATGTTTTATTCTGTCTATCAGCTCCTTGACGGTTGTTGATGCCGTTTGGGCGTTCGACTTCAATCATTTCAAAACCTTTGTA
>SAMEA104315429__coassemble_824_pt1 | contig 17992 bp, 15 predicted proteins | sample SAMEA104315429__metabat2_high_PE_022 | metagenome-assembled genome bin SAMEA104315429 (sample SAMEA104315429) | gut metagenome | biome: Monkey gut; feature: monkey-associated habitat; material: faeces | place: China | collected 2013 | reverse complement strand
AACCCTCACCGATTTTTTAAGCACTCATAAATTCGTGCAAAAAATCTCCTCTCCCCTTCGTGGCGAGGGGTAGTAGAGTTCTATTTTACTTTAATTCCGTAAAGCAAGCCACTATTTGCTTTTACGTTGTGGTAGTAAATGTTATATTTGCCTTTTACATGCTTTTCAAAAGTTTCTTTTGCATTATTTGGCAAGAAAAACCATACATGTTCGCCCTTTTTTAGCATACTAGGGTTATTAATTATTTCTTGATTATTTATTCCATAAATTTGTTTATAGTACAAATAATCGCTATTTGAATCTTGATTTACGTATACAACATCATTATTTTTAATATTAGTTTTTAAATATAATGCCATTTCTCGTGGTGTAGAATTATTTTTATAAAAATTGTTTTTAGCAATGTTTTTATAAGTGTTTTCAAGTTGCGGATAAGCACCATATAAAAAGACCGCAAGTAAGATATAACTCGTGAAATGTCTTATATCAGTTGCTTTTGAGGCTAGTAAAATAGCAAACGGTATTAAAAACAATATCATTCTTCCATAGAATGGATAAACATGAAATGCTGATGCTACAATAACCAAAAGTAATGTAACTACTGAAAATAAAGCAAATCTACTTCTTTGGTAAAAATAAATTATCAATCCGACAACCATTAATATTGCCAAAATATATTCTGGCGAAAAAATAAAGCTATTTGCATTCTGAAAAATCTTCAACCAGTTATCAAGATTAATAAATTCACTATTCCAGTAGTTCATCATACCTGTTTTTTGCATATGAAAAACTTTTTGAAAATAGTAATAATAAAACAAACCCCAACTTACAGAAAGTGGCACAAAAAAATTCAGTTTTTCTTTACCTGTATAATTTCTGCTAAATCCTACAAGCAATGCAATAGCGCCAATCAAAAACATTGTCGGGAACGAAAACCAAATAAAAGTCGACAAAAGTAGCGAATACAAAAATAAATTTTCTTTATTCAAATATTGATATATATAAATAGTAAATATACAGAACAATACGTCTGTGCTATATGGTTTAAATTCTCCAGCGTAATAATACAAAGGAAAACTTATTGCAAAAAGCAACGATGCGCAAAGTACAGACTTTTTACTATAAAGCAGAGTTTTACTCAAAAAATAAAACATTACCATTGCAAGCAAGCTTGATACAAACGGCACAATTCTAAAAACAAGTTCAGCGTTGCCAAAGTAGCCAATAATTATTTTTGTATAAATTAAAAACATTGGTGGTGCAACTTGCAAAAATCGCATTGGTTGGAAAAGTTCTAAATAATTTTTATTCAATATGTTCCACGCAAGTGCGCATTCATCATGCCAAAAAGATTGGTTAGTTAAATAAACCTTTGTTCTTAAATAAATTCCAAGAATAAAAATCAATCCTAGTAATATATAGGGAGTTTTTCGTAAAAATTTTTTAACTTTTTCCATACGTTGATTATAACACAACTAGTGAATAGTGAGTTGTGAGTTGTGAGTTGTGAGTTGTGAGTTGTGAGGAGACTTTTGTCAGCCCTCTTGTGTCATTCTGAATCGTGCTTTGGACATGATTTATTTGGTTGAGTATGTTCAGAATCTTACCAGTTATAAATGCGCAAATTTTATCTAGAAATGTATTAGCGTTGAAGTTATTCATTCTACGTTGGTAAGATGCTGAAACAAGTTCAGCATGACAATAAATTATAGAATACGTTAACTTCTATTCACTACTCACTAATTTCTATTCACTAATATACCAATTATAAAAATCTCTGATACCTTGTTCTAAATCAATCTTTGGTTCCCAACCAAGTTCTCGGATATGTGTTGCGTCCATCATCTTTCGTGGTGTTCCGTTTGGTTTTGATTTGTCATAAACAATTTCACCTTCAAATCCTACAACACGTTTAACGATTTCAAACAAGTCTTTCAATTGGATATCATCGCCCTTTGTAATGTTTACAAGTTCGCCGACTTCGTCATAATCTTTATTCATAAGTAAATAAACGCACGCATCAGCAAGGTCGTCTGAACACATCATTTCACGATAAACAGAGCCGTCGCCCCAAAGTACAACTTTATCTCTATAAGCGCCAAGTTCATTTAAAATTTCTTCCAAATTATCATCAGTAACTTTTTCGTCCAAGCCCCAACCTAATTTGTATCTATGTACATCTTTTTCGATAGCTTCAAAATCATTATTTCTCAATAATTTAGCCAAGTGAAATCTTCTTAAAATCATTGGTAACAAATGCGCTGTTTCCATATTAAAGTTATCGCCAATGCCGTATTGGTTTGTAGGCATTGCAGAAATAAAGTTTGTGCCATATTGTTGGTTATAATATCTGCATAATTTAATTATAGAAATCTTCGCTAACGCATAAGCCTCGTTTGTTTTTTCAAGTTCAGAAGTTAAAAGGCAATCTTCCTTCATAGGTTGTGGTGCCATTCTTGGATAAATACAAGATGAACCAAGATTTAAAAGCTTTTTAACACCGTGTTTATAAGATGAATGAACAATATTTGTACCAATCATAAGATTTTGGTAAATAAATTCAGCAGGATATTTAGAGTTAGCCATAATTCCGCCAACTTTTGCCGCAGCTAGAATTACGTACTCAGGTTTTTCTTTTGCAAAAAATTCGTCAACAGCTTGTTGATTGCATAAATCAAGTTCAGCGTGAGTTCTTGTGATAATGTTTGTGAAACCTTCTTTTTGAAGTCTTCTATAAATAGCACTACCAACAAGTCCTCTATGTCCTGTTAAAAATATTTTTGCATCTTTTTCAATCATCTTTTTGCCTCTTGTTATGTTCCGCCTGTGCAATCAAAGATTGCTCCGCTCACACCGGCTCCCGCATTTTTATACTTCTTGTGGAACAAGGATTTGGTATCCGTGTTCTCTTAAAGTCTTTTCTTTTTTAGCAAGTTCAAGGTCAGAATCAACCATTTCGTTTACAAGTGCTTGTAAATCATAAGTTGGTTTCCAGTCTAATTCGTTTCTTGCTTTTGTACTATCACCTAAAAGTAAATCAACTTCTGCAGGTCTAAAGTAACGTGGGTCAACTTCAATAAGTGTTTTACCAGTTGCTTTATCAATACCTTTTTCGTCAACACCTGTACCTACAAATTCAAGTTCGATGCCAAGTCTTGCAAATGCCATACGGCAGAAATCTCTGATTGAAGTTGTTACACCTGTTGCAAGCACGTAATTGTCTGGGTGATCTTGTTGAAGAATTCTCCACATACCTTCTACGTAATCCTTTGCATGACCCCAATCACGTTTTGAATCAAGATTACCCAAATACAATTTATCTTGTAATCCGACTTTGATTTTTGTTGCCGCCATTGTAATTTTACGAGTTACAAATGTTTCACCACGTCTTGGTGATTCGTGATTAAACAAGATACCGTTTGAAGCAAAAATTCCAAAACTTTCTCTATAGTTTACGCAAATCCAATATGCATAAAGCTTTGCAACTGCATAAGGTGAACGTGGGTAGAATGGTGTTGTTTCTTTTTGGATTGGTTCTTGGATTAAACCGAATAATTCTGATGTAGATGCTTGATAGAATTTTGTTTTCTTTTCAAGTTTATTCATTCTAATGGCTTCTAAAAGTCTTAATGTACCTAGTGCATCACAATCTGCTGTGTATTCTGGACAATCCCAAGATACTTTTACGTGTGATTGAGCTGCTAAGTTGTAAATTTCATCAGGTTCAATGTCGTGAACTAATTTTGTTAAGTTTGAAGAATCTGACAAATCTCCGTAATGTAAAATAAATTTTGAATCTTTATTGTGAATATCTTGATATAAATGGTCAATTCTTGAGGTATTAAATGATGAGGCACGTCTCTTAATTCCGTGAACTTCATAACCTTTTTCCAACAAAAGTTCTGCTAAGTAAGAACCGTCTTGACCTGTTATACCTGTTATTAACGCTTTTTTCATTAAATTTCTCCTTGAGTTATATTTTATATTTTAGCATAGAAAATTTTATTTTCTTTCCCAATTAACCTTTGTTTTAACAATCGTTGCTGGACTCCCTGCAAGGATTGTATTTTCTTCTTCAAACTTTTTTGTAACAATAGATTTGTACGCAACTGTTGTGTTATTAGGTATTTCAGAACCTTTTAACACTGTTACATCTTGACCTAACCAAACGTGATTGCCAATTTTAACATCTTTGTCTTCGTTTATTATTTCACCTGTTTCAAGTGATTTTATTCTATGTCCATCACAAGTTCTTATTGTTATTCCTTTTGAAAACATACAATCATCGCCTATTTCAATTTTGTTGTTTTCTTTTTTATGGAATAAAAAATATCCACTGTTAATGCCAAATTCTTCGCCGATAATGAGTTGTGAGCCTTTAGCTTCTGTCATTACTGTAAGATTTTTTATATCATCAGTAGATGATTTTATACTGATTAAAGAATTATCTGCAAAAGTGAATTTACATTTTTTGAAATGTGGAATTGGTTCAAAAACTTTGAACGTAGCGTTTGAACCATGAAACTTTACTTTAACACCTTTTACAGATTTTATACGTTTTTCGGTTCCGTCTTTTTTTACTAAAATAATTTTGTTGTTACCTCCAAAAGGTAGTACAAAATTCATTTTTATTCCAAAAATTTTTATAAAAAATCTTCTATCTTCTTTTTTTAATTCAAACAAACTCATACAAATATTTTAGCATAGAAAAATTTATTTATATTATAATGAATGAAAAAGGAAATAAAATGGAAAATATCAAACAAATTGAACATAACGGAAAGATTTTAGCAATAATTATTAGCAATGATTATTCAAAAGACGGTGTAGAATTCTTTACGCCAAACGATTTTTCACAACAACTTGCTTATATGAAACACCCAAAAGGTAAACGTATTGATGCACATACTCACAATGTCGTTCCAAGAGAAGTTTCTTATACAAAAGAAGTTTTGGTTATTAGAAAAGGTAAATTAAGAGTAGATTTTTACGAAGATGACCAAACGTATATTGAAAGTCATATCGTAAATCAAGGTGATATAATTCTTTTAGCATTTGGCGGGCACGGTTTTGAATGTTTAGAAGAAGTTGAAATGGTTGAAATTAAGCAAGGTCCTTATCTTGGTGAACAAGATAAAGTTAGATTTAAAGGTGTAGAAAGTAATGAGGTTAAATTAGTGTAGTAATTACGCACGATTACTTTTTGTATGGATTTTCTTTTATTAACTTAGTATATTCTTCAAAATTTACATTTACAGCTTTCTTGTAAATTTTATCAATATAATTGTCAATATTAGTTTCATTTAAAAAGTTTTCATTATTTTTTATTGATTGTAAAATATAGTAATTTATCCAGTTCTTGTAGTGATATTTATCTTTAAAATTTTCAATTTTAGTAATATTGTCATTATCATCAAACGCGAGTAGTTTTGAATTTTTGTATTTAGTATTTTGAGCGACAATGTATTTCCAAGCGAAAGATTTTTTTTCAAAAGTATCTCTGCGTATTTCTTCAGCTAATGCCAAATCAGTTTCAGGTGCTATAATAAAGTAAAAATTAGTATTAGGGTTATTTTTTACAATTTCAAAAATACTATTGTCCAAATACTTTTTTAAATTTTCTTTATAAGAATCTTCTAATGGAATAGTATTAATTTTATTTGGAGTTTCAACTAAAGTTTTAAAATCCGCATCAATTTGAGGGTCATCATAATATTTTAGCCAATTTTTAAATCCTCCAAATCTTCTGTAGTGTGTTTCAACTTTTTCCCAACTATTGGCTTCGTCTATGTTATATATTTTATCAAGGCATTTACTGTTAAACATAATATTGCATGTAAAGTATTTTGCGCTTAAATAAACTTGATAATCGTTATAGGGATTATTATCATATAATGCTTTCCAATTATTTATCCCGTTATCAAAAGGTTGATTAATTGTAGCTTTAGGATTTAAAAAATAAATTATATCCATATAATAAATAACATTTTTTACATCATATTTACTGAATATGTAATTTAATAATAAATTTTTTTCAGAAGCGTTAGAACCTGTCATTGAGAGATTAATAAATTTATCACCAAAAATTTCACTTGCTTTTTTACTAGATATGTTTTCAGAATAAGAGTTCCCTACAATAACAGAGTCAAAGTTACTGTTTTTAATTCGTGCTAGCGCTGATTCTCGCATTGCATTACTGTATTCAATTTTTCTAAAAAAAGGTCTATGATATATTTGTAAAGGGTCATTAATATATCCTGATAAAACAATATAGAAAAAAGTTATAAAAATTAAAATTATGAAAATTAAAATAAATATTTTTGAATATTTTTGTTTAGTCATGACAACCTCTAAAAATTAAAATAAATGAATTCGCTGTATGGCATAATTGCCATTTTTAAAATAATAGAAATGAAAAGCATATAAAATACTATTGCTAAAATAATTGAAGTTTTTATATTTTTAAATTTTAGTTTTTCAACAATTTGATTTGAATTAGGTAAACAAAATACAACTAATAACGCAATTGGTAAAACGACAAGTATATTATTGTAGTTATTAATATCGTTAAATTCAAATGTTAATCCAAAAGTTTTTGGAATAACGAAATTTTGAAAATTAAACAAGTTGAAAATAATCCTTTTTACTTGAGTAAAATTTTCGGCTCTAAAAATCACCCAAGTAATATTTAAAAATATAAAAGTAACAAGTATGCTAATCCACTTTTTAGGTTCCTTAAAGTGTCTAGAATAAAATCTATTGATGGATAGCGCCAGTCCGTGTACCCCCCCCATAATACAAACATCCAGCTTGCACCATGCCATAGTCCGCCGATTAGCATCGTTGTAATTAGGTTAAAATATGTTCTCTTTTCTCCTTGTCTGTTTCCTCCGAGTGGAATATAAATATAGTCTTTTAAGAATCTTGATAAAGTTATGTGCCATCTTCTCCAAAAATCTTGAATGCTAACTGCTTTGTATGGAGAATTGAAGTTTTTGGGTAAGTCTATGTTTAGCATTTTTGCACTGCCAAGAGCCATATCGGTATATCCTGAAAAATCAAAGTATATTTGCAGTGTATAACTCAACATTACAATCCAACTTTCTAACATTGAGAGTTGAGTGTTTATGTTGTAACCTATATTTACGTATTCTGAAAGTGAATCAGCAATTATTACTTTTTTAAATAATCCAATTATAAATAACGAAATACCAAAACTTAAATTTTTGTAATTAAAAATTTTTCTACTTAGTTCTGAAAATTGAGGGATTATTTCTTTGTGGTGTAATATAGGTCCTGCAATTAAATGTGGGAAAAAGGTTACAAATAACATATAGTTTACAATATTGTATTCACTAGCTTCTTTTTTGTATTCATCAACCAAGTATGCAATTTGTGTAAAAGTGAAAAAACTTATGCCTAATGGTAAGATGATTTTTGCTATATGAATATCTGATTTAAATATATAATTAATATTATCTACAAAGAAGTTAGCATATTTATAGTACCCAAGAAGTAATATATTAAAAATTAAGCCTACCCATAATAAAATCTTTCGTTTAGTAAAACTTTGAAAAATTTTTCGGTGAAATGAATTACCAATAGTAAAGTTTATCAGCATTGAAAATATTAGTAAAAATGTATATTTGGGGTCATACCAACCATAAAAACATATTGAAGATATTATTAGCCAAATTTTTGAAGCGACAACAAGATGCTTTTGTAATAGTAAAAAATAAATAATTACGACGATTGGTAAAAATAAAAATATATATTCAATAGAATTAAATAACATAATTTCCCTATATTTTCTGTGTGTTTAAGTTTATAATAAATAATATAGGTTGTAAATATAAGATAAAACATAATTGTATTTATGATAAACTTAAAGAGATAAAAATAATTGGATAATAAGGATTGATGATGACTATTAATGAGCAAATAAATTCTACTCACAACTTTATTCCAGTTTGTGAGCCGTATCTTAACGGTAATGAGAAAAAATATGTTGCAGATTGTATGGAAACAGGCTGGATTTCGTCTTCAGGTAAATACGTAAAAGCATTTGAAGAAAGTTTTGCAAAATATTGCGATTGTAATTATGGTGTTGCTGTTTGTAATGGCACTGTATCTTTACATTTAGCTTTATCTGCATTGGGTATTAGCAAAGGTGATGAAGTTATTCTTCCTGATTTTACTATGATTGCAAGTGCTTATTCAGTTTGTTATACGGGTGCAAAACCTGTTTTTGTCGATTGCGACAAAGACACTTGGAATATTGACGTTACTAGAATAGAAGAAAAAATTACTGATAAAACAAAGGCAATTATGCCGGTTCATATTTTCGGCAATCCTTGCAATATGAAAGAAATTGAAAGAATTGCTAAAAAATACAATTTGTTTATCATAGAAGATGCGGCAGAAGCTCATGGTGCAACTTATGACGGTAAAAAAGTCGGAAGTTTCTCTGATATAGCTTCTTTCTCTTTCTTTGCAAATAAAAATCTTACAACTGGTGAAGGTGGTATGGTTGTAATGAAAGATGAAAAATATTATGACAAATGCCGTTATTTGAAAAATATGAGTTTTCCAATCAATGCCCCTCGTATTTATGAACACAACGATATTGGTTTTAATTATCGTATGAGCAATATTCACGCAGCAATAGGTCTTGCACAAGTCGAAAAGGCTGATGAATACAAAGAAATGAGAATTAAAAATCATAATCTTTATAAAGAATTTTTGAAAGATGTTGAAGGTATAACTTTCCAAAAAGATGAAGAAAATTCTGTAAATGTTTGCTGGATGAATACAATTCTTTTAGACCCTGAAAAATACGGTCATACAAAAGAAGAATTGATAGCTCATTTGAAGGAAAACAATGTTGATACAAGATTGTTATTTACTGGCATGCATAAGCAAAAATGCTTGCTAGATTATGGTTGTGATGGTTCTGGGGAATATCCTGTAACTGATAATTTGACTAAAAATGGTTTCTATTTACCTTCAGCAAGCAGTTTAACAGAAGATGATATTAAATATATTTGTAAATTAATAAAGGATTTTAAATAATGAGAATAGGTTTTTATTTAGGTAAAGTACAAAGAGCTACACACGGTGGTGGACATACATTTGAGGTTAATTTTATTGACTCCTTACTTAAATATGAAACAAACCATGAAATTTATGTTTATTATGATTCAAAAGGTGGAAATGCTTTTGAAAGTACTGATAGAGTTAAATTTATCAATCTTAGAAAAGAAGCTAAAGGCTTTTATTTTATCCCTTGTGTAAAGAAAAATATTTTTTCTAGACTTGTAGAAAAAGATAAAATAGATTTTGTGTATTATTGCACTCCAAAATTCGCACCTTGTGAAAAACCTTATGCGTTTACAGTTTGGGACTTGGGTCATAGAGTTGCACCGTATTTTCCAGAAGTTTCTAGAAAAAGACAATTCTTTAAAAGAGAAGAAATGTATAATAATGCGCTTCCTAGAGCTTCAAAGATTGTAATCGGTACAAACGACGGCAAAAACGATATTTGTACTTACTATAATATTTCATCTAATAAGGTTGAAATTATTGAAATGCCTACGCCAATGGACGTTTTTAACTTAAAAGAAGATGATAGCATTTTAGATAAATTAAACCTTGAAAAAAATGGTTATATTTATTATCCAGCGCAGTTTTGGGCACATAAAAACCACTACATGTTAGTTCAAACACTAAAACTTTTGAAAGATAAAGGCTCAAATTTAAAATTAGTGTTTACTGGTTCAAACCAAGGCAATATGGACTATATCAAAGCACAAGTAAAAGAATTAAATTTAGAAAATGAAGTTATTTTTGCTGGCTTTGTAACAAGAAATGAACTTATTTCATTATATAAAAATGCTTTTGGATTAACGTATGCTTCACTTTTAGGTCCAGATAATATTCCACCACTAGAGGCTATGGCAGTGGGTTGTCCTGTATTTATTTCAAATCTTCAAGGGCATGTTGACCAATTAGGAACCAGAGCGGTATTTTTTGACCCAATGAATCCAGAAGATTTGGCAGAAAAGATTTTGACATACCAAAGAAATGATGAATGGTTGAATTTACATAAAGACTTTGCTTACAGTAGAAATAGTGATTTCTATATGCAAAAAGTGTTTAAATTGATTGATGAAATGGCAAACTTGATGTCTCATTGGTATCTTAATTACCAATAACAACCACCTTCAACCTTTTCAAACCCTTTTTGTTTTTCTTTGTCTTGTGGGCGAGTCCAGTATTCAAGGTTTGCGTATTTAAAAATTTGTGGAAAATATGTTTCCCAACGTTTACCTAAAATACCAAATAACAATTGTGTGTATCCGCCCATGTGAATTGCTTTTTTGCCTAATGTTTTGCAATAATGTGCCAAAAACATTCCATAAGCTCCAGCTCCAATAATTGCTATATCAAAATCGGTGTTATCAATTTGTTTTTTCATGCTATCTAGTGCTTCAAACCAGTCTTTGTATGGTAAATCAGCTTTTTCATCGGCTATACTTTGCACTGCTTTTATAGTTTTTAATTCAAATTCTGGTAAAATATTTTCGTTTTTGAATAATAATGCTCTTTTTTTAAACTGTTTATTAATAGTATCGACATAAGGGTGAATTACCAAAACTTTTTTGCCTTTTAATTCTGCTGACCAAGGGTTGAGAGAATCAATCGGACAAGTGTCTTCTATTGTTATGAATTCAACGTCAGGATTTACATATTTTTTGCAGAATGTTTCTTCTTCTTTTAAATTCCAAACGGCTAAAATATCTATGTCTTTTGCAATTTTTAAACTTTCTAGCGCAAATCTTTTCATATATTCATCAGTTGTCGGAAAAAATCCTGCACCTAATCCCATTGTTTTCTTTTGGCTTTTAGAAAATTTATGTTTTTTTAGCCATTCGTAAACGGTGAAATATTCGTTACTTCCAAATCTGCAAATCAAAGAAGGTTTATCTTTTCTCAGTTCGTTAATGACCACTTGTTGAGAAGATTCACCTCTATTTATGATTTTATCATTATATCTATCTGCTAACGGCATATAGCAAAATTTATCTCTAATCTTGTGTCTTAGAGATTTTGAAGGTATCCAGAATGTAAATAATTTGATTATTTCTTCGTCAATTTTTTCGTTATATATGCTTGTCATTATTTTCCCTTTAATTCTTTTAGTTTTATCTTAATTCCTAGTATAACAAGGATTTTGGCGTTTAGTTCAACATCGTTTGTTATTGTGAAAATATTTTTAAGAATGGGTTTGATTTTTTCTTTTAATTTATCTTGAATAGATGTTTTGAAAGTTTTTACTTCAAATTTTTCTTTTTCAATTTCTGTTTTTACAAAATTGCACAAACTTTTTTCCCATTCTTTTGTTGCCATTGTTTGACATTCTGGTTTGAACCAATCTGCAAAATCTTCAAAAGGGTGAAGTTTTGAATATATTGAAATATTTTCTAAGTTGTCTTCAATGTTTTTAAATGTTGACCAAATTATTAATTTAAAAGGTTTTTCTCCTCTCAAACTTTTTAAAACTTGATACAATTCTTTTACTTCATCAATACCTGCGCTTTCGTCAAGATTGTGAACGAAAAACAAGTATTTATCTGAGTTCATAATTTCTTTAAAATTTTCAATGCGAGGTTGATAGCGTGATTTTAACTTACCAAAATCATTTTCTTTGAAAGCGCTATCGTGGTTGAAAACAATGTCGTATTTTTTGTTTTGCCAGTAATTTAAGCCAAATGGTGCGTAAAATCCGTATTCAATATTTTCAAAATAATCCGCAAAATTTGATTTTAAAACTTCTATCAAACCTTTTGTATGGTGAATTGTAAGGTCAAAGACCATGCTTTTTCGACCGTGCTTTTTATCTGGAATAAGTTCGTTTTTTGTTAAATATGTTCTAGGTTGACAATTCCAACCTAGCGAAATTATTTCATAATCCATCTATTTATTCTCCAAAATATACCAATTTTCGGGGATAATGTCATTATTTGATTTGAAATTTGCTTGCCAATATTCAGGAGCAATAACGATTTTATTAGGGTTTTCGTTCAAAAATGCTCCCCACCATGAAAAGCTACTATTTGCAATAATATTGTGTTTACAGTTTTTCATTAACTCTAAATCAAACCAGCCGTGTTTACCTGAATTTATATCAACGACAACTGTTTTACAGCCAAAATTTGCATTTGCTTTTACCCATTTTGGGTCATCAGAAAAAATAAATAGCGTAAAATCTTCGCCAATCTTTTCTTTCATCAATTTCATTGCGTTTTGATAATATTCCATACTGCATGAACCGTAAATCTTTTTATTTCTTGCTTTTAGATAATCTCCACGTCTAAAGTGCATAGAAACAGATGTTCCTGATTTAATTTGTTCAATCATTTTTTTGTTTTTAGAATTCATTTTAAAAGTTAATTTAAAATCTTTTCTTAAATCTTCAATTACATCAGCAAAGTATTTGTATGATTGAAAATATCCGTCAATATATGCTGGTGGTTTGATTTCAAAGAGGTTTTCTTCATAAGATGAAAAATCTTTTTGAACGTATTTAGGTCTTGTATTTTTAATTTTTACAAGTTTGTTTCTTAATTTTCTTATGAATACTATTTTCTTTAAAATCTTTTTATATAGAGGCTTTTCAATGGTTTTGATATATTTTGAAAGTTTAAAACATCTTAGTTTAAAAGTTTCTTCTGAATCATCAAATATAACCTCGTAACCAGTTTTTGCTTCAAATGCTTTGCCAAATGCCCATTCAAACATTTGATTTGCTTGACGACCTTTCATATTGATAAAAACTGCATTGTCATAAGTTCTTTTTTTATAAACAGGCATTAATCCAAATAATAAATGTGTTTCTGATTTTAGGCTTTCATTTATTGTGTAAATAGGAAGTTTTCCGATTTTTAATTCTTTTTTCATTGCGGTAAAATATCCGTCTGGAAGTTTAATATTTTCAGTTTTTGCAAAATGAAGAGTATCTCTTTTAGCTCTGATTTTATCTTCTACAAGTTGTTTATCTTGTTTACGTCTTACGATAGATACAGGGTTTACCATGTAGTAATAATTTATTTCAGGAACACCTACAACTTTATTTGCAAAATGAACAGCTTTTGCGACAAAAAGTTTGTCTTCATAGTACATTCCTTCAACAAAGTCTAGACCAACCCTGTCAAAATATGTTTTTCTATAGATTTTGTTCCAAATGCTTGGCATTTCAACGACTTTACAGCTAAAGAATTTATCTGCATCTTCAATAGAAACTTTTTCTTCATTGATTTTTAGTCTAAATTTTTCCTTGTTTGGATATTTTCTAATAATGCTAGAATATGCGATATCAGAGTAGTTTTTGATAGCTGAATTATATAGTTTTTCATAAAAATCTAAATCTATATAATCATCAGAATCAACAAATCCAATAAATTCACCTGTCGCAATTTTTAAGCCTGCATTACGTGCAGCAGAAACACCTAAAAATCCTTCTAGTTCTAGAACTTTGATACGATTATCTTTTTGTTCGTATTCTCGGCAAATTTTTAAAGAGTTATCTGTACTTTTATCATCAACCAGAATAATTTCAATATCACTCAATGTTTGATTAACAAGAGAGTCAAGGCATCTTGCTATAAATTTTTCCACATTATAAACGGGTGAAACTATTGAAATTTTTGGTCTGTTATTTTCCATAAAGTTATTATAATCTAAATATTTAATAATTTATATACGTTTTCTAAAACATCTTCTACTCTTGGTGAAAGGGTGCATTTGTTTTTGTTTGATTTTAATGGGCATTTTCTTTTGTGGCAAGGTCTACAACCTTCGCTTTGCATTGCAATATATTTATTTTCATCGCCCAATGGTGCGTAAAAACTCTTTGGTGTTGCACAAAAAATTGAAAGAATTTTTGGCTTTTGAGTTGCCCACGCAAGGTGTGTACTTCCACTATCCAATGAAATCAACAAATCTCCTCTTTCAAAAACTGCTCTTAAATCTTCAAGATTAGTTTTACCGCAAAGGTTTATGCCAACGCCTTTTGAGATATATTCGATTAAATCATTATCTTGTGTCATTCCAGTAAAAACAAGATTAACTCTATCTTTCAAGCTTTCAACAACTTTTTGAAAATTATCTTTTTCCCAGTGTTTATCTTTCCAAGTAGTTGCAGGTGCAACAATAACAGTCTTTTTAGAATTATCCAAATCCTTCAATAATTCATCAACTTTATTATTAACTTCTTCCTTTATTGGTGGAAGTGTAACTTTGATTTCATCAGTATTTAAGCCTAAATATTGTGCATATTTTAGATAAGTTTTTATAACGTGTAATTTGTAGCCTTCCTTAATTGGTGGAATAATTTCGTTTCCGCCTAAAAAAGACAATTCTCTTGCATCTTGAGCTATAATTCTACGTTTTGCTCCACAGAATTTCATAAATCTGAAGCTTTTCCATAGCATTTGATTATCAATTGCTATATCAAATTTTTCAGCTCTTAATTTTTTGATAATGTCAATATATTCTTTAAAATTTTGAAGTTTGTTTTTATTCTTTTTCCATTTTTCTAAAGGTACAAAAATAACATTATCAACGCAAGGATTGTCTTTCAAAAGTTGATAACCTTTTTCAGAAACAAGCCATGAAACCTCATATCCATTATCTTTCAAAGTATTTGCAAGTGGAATTGTGAAAATTACATCGCCCAATGCGCTCAATCTGATTATCAAAACTTTCTTCATTAATTTTCTCCTCTAAAATTGGAAATATAAAAATTCTGAAACTCTATTTATTGTTAGAACTGAAGCCAATAACATTGCAAATGTTGCTATTCCATAAATCCAATTAGGTTTGAATTTTTTTGCAAGTTCTATTGAATTTGGCAAACAGAATACAATAATTATAGCAGGAACAACCAAGAATAGGCTTAATTTTAAATCGCCATTTTCAAAGGCAAATCTTAATTTATTAATTTCAATCGGTGCAAATCCGTAAAATCCGAACATTGATTTATAAATATCAATGGCTCTATGAATAGATGTTGCTCTAAAAATTACCCAGGTAACGTTCAAAAATGCGAACATAGTTAATGTTGCTATATAAGGATTGAATTTCCATTCAAATTTTTTGAAAAATCTATGAATACAAATAGCAACACCGTGGATAGTACCCCAAATAACGAAAGTCCAGTTAGCGCCGTGCCAAATACCGCACAAGAAGAAAGTTGTAAACAAGTTTCTATAAGTTTTTAATGTAGAACATCTGCTTCCACCAAGTGGAAAATACACATAATCTCTCAACCATCTTGATAAAGTCATATGCCATCTACGCCAGAATTCTTGAGGGTTTGTAGCTTTGTATGGCGAATTGAAGTTTTGCGGAAGTACGATATTGAACATATATCCAACCCCAAGTGCCATATCGCAATATCCTGAAAAATCAAAGTATAATTGGAATGTGTATGACAAAGCTCCGCACCACGCTTCAAAGCAAGTTAAGTGCGGTATGACATCAAAAGTTTGAGCGACAAATGGTGAGAAGAAATCTGCTAATAAAACTTTCTTCATCAAGCCGACTGCAAGTAGAAACAAGCCAATAGAAATGTTTTTAGGGTTAATAATTCTATTTCTCAATCTTGCAAATTGTGGCATCATTTCGCCGTGATGAACGATAGGTCCTGCAATTAATTGAGGGAAGAAGGTTACAAATAAGGCATAAGTTAAAAAGTCGTACTCTTTTGTTTCTCCGTGGTAACTATCAACAAGATATGCAATCTGTTGGAAAGTAAAGAAGCTTATTGCCAATGGCAAAACTACGTGCATATAATTGAAGTCGCCGTGGAAAACTTTATTCAAATTATAAAGTACAAAGTCAAAGTATTTATAATAAAACAATGCGCCTAAGTTAACAATTACGCCGAAAATCATTAGCGCTTTTTTATTAATCTTTAAGTTTTCGCCTTTTGAAAGTGTTGCGCCGATTGTGTAGTTAAAAATCATTGAGCATAAAATTATTGGCAAATATTCGATTTTCCAATATGCGTAAAAATAAAGCGATGCTATAACAAGCCACCCTGTTGCAAGGTTAACAAGTCTTTTTTTATTTAAAAAGAAATATACAAAAAAGACGATTGGTAAAAATATAAATAAAAATTCAATAGAGTTAAATAGCATCTTTGTCAGCCTCTTTCTTTACGTTATTTATAATTTTTACCCATTTTGGATTTTCTTTTAACCATTTTTCTAGATTTTTTGTATCCTGATTAGTTAAAGTTTCAATATTGTCTTTTGTATTTAATCTACCAAAATCACCTTTATTTAAAATCATTTTATCCATCATAAGGTTACTTGTTGCAGGTGAGCCGTGTATAGAATCATAAAAATATTTCATTATAGGTTTTACTTCTTCTGTGCTGATTTTATTTACATAATAAAAATCATAAACATCTGCGACCTTAGTCAAATCTCTTTTCCATTGAGTGAATAAATCCCAATACCCACCAATATATATTGTTGCTAAATCAACAGCGTGTCCTTCCGTGTGAAAAATATGAAGGTTTACATTTTTTTTCTTGCAATATAATTTGAGTTCTGTAAGTTTATCGTAGTATGAATTTTCAATTTCATAATTTTTAAATTTGCCTAAATCATTGTATATAGCATATCTAAAAATACCTTCAATATTTTTATTTTCAAACATGTATATTAAGCCATTTTTATTATAAAGTTTTGAATAGTCCTTAAGTTTAAGGTTCTTACTAATTGTAATAAAGCTTGAAACGGTTGTGTCGCTAGCAAATAAAACTGTTGCAAGTTCAGATGTAGTAAGGCTTGGTTTGTTGTTAAATTCTTCTGTTCTGTTGTTATCGATAATGTTTCTGTTAAAGTTTGGGAAATCCAAACCTAAATAAATATTTTTTATTTCTGGGTGAATCTGGATTAAAAGTTTAATGTATTCTGAATACTCATTAAAATTCATTCCAACTAAACCCATATTAGACGCGTTTTTGCCAGTTATTTCTTTAAAATGATTTATGTCAAATGTCCAATCGACTCTTGATGTTCCGATAAATACGGTATCAATTTTTCTTCTATCAAGTTTGAATTCTGTAATTTTAGTCATTCTTTCTTGACGTTTAGCTTCCGGTTTTAAGCGAGAAATATTTGTTACTGGAGTGTGAAAAACTAGGTATGGGTCTATAATGATATTAAACACTGAAACAACTAGTAAAATACTAATTGCTGTAATTAATATTCTTTTGTAAAAACTTCTATATTTTTCCACTCTTTTTCCTATAACAATTTCTTCTCGGCTATTAGGTTTAATATATCACAAACCTGTATTGATTGCATGCAAGGGGTGAATTTTTCGCCTTCTTTTAATAATTTACATTTTGTTTGTTCGCAAAATTTGCAGTCGATATTTGGTTCTACTACATAGCCTTTTTCTCCATAAGGACCACAAGCATAGGTTGGAGTTGAACCCATTATTCCTATTGTGTTTATATCTAAGGCTGAAGCTATATGCAATGGACCTGAATCCCCAGATATGAATAAATCTGAAATAGAGAACAGTCCTGCACTTTCTTCTAGCGTTAATTTACCAGTTAGAACTGTTGCTATGTCTTTAAATTTTTCGTGAAGTTCAATTTCTTTTTTTGAACCGCACACAAAAATTGTTCCGCCGTATTGTTCTTTTAATTTTTGTCCTAATTCTAGCCAATGCTCGTCTGGCCAAATTCTACCTTGTCTATCAAGGTCGTTCGCTCCACCAACGTTAAAAACTATCCAAGGTCGTGGCAAATCTTTGTATTGGTCTTTTAATTCTTCTCTTAAATCTTCTCTAATAAAAATTCTTAAATTTTTGGGTTTTTCTATTTCTCCAAAATTATCAACGGCTGTGTTATAAAAGGCATCAACTGCGTGAATTCTATTTTTGTTTCTTTTAATGATTTTTTTAGGGA
>SAMEA104315429__coassemble_809_pt1 | contig 18290 bp, 19 predicted proteins | sample SAMEA104315429__metabat2_high_PE_022 | metagenome-assembled genome bin SAMEA104315429 (sample SAMEA104315429) | gut metagenome | biome: Monkey gut; feature: monkey-associated habitat; material: faeces | place: China | collected 2013 | reverse complement strand
AATACTAACATTGTTATAAAAAGTTTTTTTATCATTATTTATCCTCTTTATTCTACTTTTGGAAGTCTTGCATCTTCTGCTTCTTTTTCTTTATCAGCGAAGTCTTCAGCTCTCCAACCTTCTTTTAAAATATCTGATAGCGAAGAATAAACTGGTTGCGTAATTTGTTTACCAGAAAAATCTACTATCGCCCATTTATCATAACGCTTAACTCCAATTAAAAAATCATTCACCCTTTGTATTGATAAACAATTTGGTTCTACAATTACGTTACCTTGATTTGATAAAAGACCAAATTTGTCAAATTTTCTAACCTTTACAGCAGTTTGAGAAAATCTATAAACTCTATCATATTTTGGTTCAACAATTGTTTTTGTTGGTAAATAAGCAAAGCCGTATTTCTCACCATTTTTTAATTCGTATAAACTTGAATCAATTCTTCTGATTTTGTCATATTTTACAGGAACAACTTCTTGCGCATTATTGTTTAATAATCCGTGTTTTGAACCTATTCTTGCATCTAAAATCGCATCAATATTGCTATTCAATTTATAAATACGGTCATATTTTGGAGTAAGAGCAGGTTGACCTGTATATGTTATCAAACCGCATTTTCCACCTTGCATAACGCCAAGATACTTATTGTTAACCTTGTACAAATATTCATATTGTATAGGAATAATAGTTTTTCCAGCGTAATCTAAAACACCGTATTTTCTGTTTTGCACAGCACCCAAACGATTATCATATAAATAATACAAAAAATCGTATTTGAAAGGTACTCTCACCTTATTATCAAAATCAACAAAACCGTATTTGCCATTCTTAGAAACTAATGCGCCTTCATCTTTTACAAATTTCATTGAATCATATTGAGGTTGAATAACGTGTTTTTCTTCTGTTGCATCATATACACCATATTTACCATTAATTTTAGAAATCTGATAACTGGCAAATTGCTTGTTACCATTTTCTGCTTTTATTTTTGCAGGGGCTTTGTATGCTGTTGCACAAAAAGCATTCAAACCTATTAATAAAGCACATATCAATAAAAATGTACGTTTTATCATAAAACACCTTCTATAGAATAAATTTCATTTAATCTTTCTTTATTGTTTATGTATAGATAACCAATCAAAACCTCAAATGCAGTAGCTTGACGGTAATCTGTTTGAATCGCACGTCGAGAAATTGGCACCTGCAAATTTCTTGCTCTTCTAACCAAATCTAACTCCTCTTCGTTCAAATGAGGTTCAATTAGTCTTAGCAAATTCGCTTGATATGTAGCATTAACTTTACTTGTCGTAAGTTTATGCAACTCTTTTGTATTCTGTGTTTGGTAAATTGTTTGTTCTCTGATTTTCAATTCCCAAACCGCATCACCTAAATGTGCGTAATTTCTTAAATGCAATTCTTCCATTGTATAATTTTATCACAGTTTTTAGATTTAGCTTGAATTGTTAAAAAATTTATTAGATAATTTTCGTATGAAAAGATTTATTTTAACAACATTAGTTTTATTATTCACAACAGGCTTTGCTTTTGCAGAAAGTTTTGATTCTGATTTATATTTGTACTGCCACAACACTGGCGCTGATAAATATAAATACGAAGTTTTGATGAAACAAGCTTTGATTGTTAATGATTTACAATTAAGCAAAGAACAAAAGAAAGAATTGGAAATTGTTTTCAACAAATACGCTGAAGATTATGCACAATTAGCAGGAAGCGTAGAAGAAAATAAAAATATTTATAAACAAATGAAAAAAGATAAAACTTCTTTCAAAACAAAATCTGACCAAAGAAAAAAAATCAGAGATTTGAATAGAGAAGTGAAAAAAGTACAGAAAGCATTGATTAGAGAAACAAAAAAATCACTTACTCATAAACAAAGAAGTAAATATAATACACTTGTTAAGAGTTTGTTCTAACAAGCGAGCAGAGGCACGAAGACAACTTAAAATATACTGTCATGCTGAACTTGTTTCAGCATCTTACCAATTTGGAATAGATAAATTCAACGTTAATAACATTCCTAAATAAAAATTGCGCATTAATAACTGGTAAGATTCTGAATATACTAGACTGACTAAACAATACCCCAAGCACGCTTCAGAATGACACAAAATGTATAACGAGATTTGAAATAAATTTAGAACAATAAAAAAGAAAGAGGCGAAAGTTGAAAACTTTCGCCTCTTTCTTTTAAAAATACATTTTAGAACTTAACTAATTTCAAACCTTTTTTCTCAAGTTCTTTTTTCTTTTCAGCTTCTGCATCAGGAAGTTCGTAACACTTAATACAACGAGCTTCGTATGTTTCATCTCCGCCAATCATAATTAATGGAGAATTTTTGTCAGCAGGTTTACCATTGATAAGTCTTTGAGTTCTAGTTGCGTGGTCAGAACCGCATTTCATACATACAGCATGAAGTTTATCAACTTGAGTTGCAATACACATCAATTGAGGCATAGAACCAAATGTATCACCTTTAAAATCAAGGTCTAAACCAGTACCAATAACTTTTTTACCTTCGTTCATCAATTGAGTGATAACTCTAACGATATTTTCATCAAAGAATTGAAGTTCGTCGATTGCAACAATTTCATCTTCTGGTTTTACAACACTAAGAATATTTATAGCGTGTTTAACCTTTACAGCTTCTAAAAATAAGCCATTACGAGACTCAATATAATCACCTTTTGTTCTTGTATCTACGTCAGGTGAAATAACTTTAACTCTTTTTTTCGCTATTATACATCTTCTAATTCGTCTAAGTAATTCTTCAGTTTTACCGCAACTCATAGGTCCGGTAATCAATTCGAAACAATAACCTTGCATCGATACCCCTTCTAATTTCCCTTTGTCATTTGCATGACTTGTATACAAAATTATATACCTCATAAAATTCTCATGCAAGAAAGATATTAACTTTATTAAGTAAAAAAATTTTACGCAAAATAAAACCGACTATCATTAAACAGTCGGCAATTAAACCACGTATTAGAAGAGAGGAATTAGAAATTCTGTGAAATTTAATTCACACTATATATATTCCACTGTTCTAAAGTTTTATAACGATTTTTAGAAAAAATTTCAAAATCTGTTACAAATGTTAATAAAAATAAGTATAAATAGTTTAAAAGCCCGATAAAATCGGGCTTTTAATTATAGAAATTTTTGAGTGTCGTTATACATTGCCGCTGCTAAATCCGAATTATTGGCAACATCTGGATAATCTTTTCTAAATTCCTCAATATCAAAATTACCTAAATATGAACGCAGACGAGAAATTATATCATCGTAGCCATCATATTTTTTGATTAAATTTTCAATATATGTTTTCACATAGTTTTCTATTTTATAATCTGCTAATACCGAAGTTGAAGAAGAGTCAAATTCATCTGTTTTTTTAGCGTCCTTAGCTTTCTTTTCTTCTTCTGCCTTTGCAATTTTAGCTTCTTTTTCTAATTGTTTTTCTATTGCTTTTATCTCTTTTGGAGACATATTTGACGTATCAATCTTATCAATTTTTGCCATAATTCAACTCCTTTACTACTACTATTTATGTTCCACATGTTTTAAAAAGTTTCTCGAAAAAGTAATCATTTGTTACATTTTTTTGATATAATTTTATTTGTAAAAATAAGAAAAAAGGACATATCGATGATAGAAATAAAAAAAGAATTTTTAGAACAAGCAGAAAAAATTGGTAGAAGTTGTGAAATCCTTCCAGGTGGTGTTGAAGAATTGGCTCAAAAACTTCAATACGCAAAAGAAAACAACAAACCTTTAAGAATAAAATTAGGTATGGATCCAACAAGACCAGACCTTCACTTAGGTCATACAGTTGTAATGAGAAAACTAAAAGAATTCCAAAAACTTGGACACAAAATTGTTTTAATCATTGGTGGTGCAACTGCTATGATTGGCGACCCTTCTGGTAAATCAGAAACTCGTCCGGCTTTAACAAAAGAACAAGTTGAAATTAATGCTAAAACTTACTTTGAACAAATTTCAAAAGTTCTTGATGTTTCAGATATCGAAGTTGTAAACAACGCTGATTGGTTACACAAAATGAATTTCACAGAACTTTTACAACTTGCAAGCAAAGTTACCGTTGCTCAAATGATGACAAGAGACGACTTTGCAAAAAGATATGCAGAAGGTAGACCAATTTCTATTCACGAATTCTTCTACCCATTAATGCAAGCTTATGACTCTGTTGAAATCGATGCAGATATCGAATTTGGTGGAACAGACCAAAGATTTAATACATTGTTAGGTCGTGATATTCAAACAGCATATGGTAAAAAATATCCGCAAATGGTTATGCTTTTACCATTAATTGAGGGTACAGATGGTGTAGTTAAAATGAGTAAATCATACCCAGAACACTGTATCTCATTGACAGACAGTGCAAACGATATGTTTGGTAAAGTTATGAGTATTCCTGACAATTTAATCGTAAAATACTATGAATTATTAACAGATGTTGAAAATTCAGAAGTTAAAAGAGTTTACGATGCATTAGCAAATGGAACAGAAAACCCACGCAACTTAAAACTTGAATTAGCACACGTTATCACTGAACAATATCACGGCAAAGAAATGGCTGACAAAGCTCAAGAAGCTTTCATTAATGTTGTTTCAAACAAAGGCTTACCAGAAGATATCCCCGAACACAAATTAACTGAGGCTAAAAACATTTTAGACTTATTACTTGAATTAAACTTTGTACAAAGCAAAGGCGAAGCTAAAAGATTAATTCAAGGTGGCGGTGTAAAAATTAACGGCGAAAAAATTTCTGATATGACATTAATGGTTGAAGGCTCTGACGACACAATCCTTCAGGCTGGCAAAAGAAAATACGCTAAATTAGTAAAATAGGGAACACTGAAATGAAAGTATACGAAAATATTTTAGAGCTAATAGGAAAAACTCCGTTAGTGAAATATTCTGATAATTTATTTTTAAAATTAGAATTTTTAAATCCATCACATTCAATAAAAGACAGAGCTTCATATTACATGTTAAAAGAAGCTGAAAAACAAGGCTTAGTCAACAAAGACACCGTTATTATTGAACCAACTAGTGGAAACACTGGTATCGGATTAGCAATGTGCTGTGCAGTTATGGGTTTGAAAATTATAATTGTAATGCCAGAAAATATGTCTCTTGAACGCAGAAAACTTATTCAGGGTTACGGAGCAGAACTTGTTTTGACACCAAAAGAAGAAGGTATGCAAGGTGCAGTTAACAAAGCAGAAGAACTAAAAAAAGAATATCCAAATTCATTCATACCAATGCAATTTGCAAACCCTGCAAATCCACTTGCACACATTGAAACAACTTCAAAAGAAATTTTTGAAGACACAGACGGCAAAGTTGATATCTTTGTAGCAGGAATAGGTACAGGCGGAACTGCAATCGGTATGGCAAAAGGTTTAAAAGTCTTAAAACCAGAGGTTAAAGTTTACGGACTTGAACCAGCAGAAAGCCCTCTTTTAACAGAAGGTCATGCCGGAAGCCACAAAATTCAAGGTATCGGCGCAAACTTTGAACCAGAAATTTTAAAACAAGCTGTTCTTGACGGTATCGTAACCGTAAAAGGTGATGATGCAATAAAAATGGCAAAAGAAGTTGCAAAAACAAAAGGTATTCTTTGCGGAATTTCTTCTGGAGCAAACATTCTAGCAGGTAAACAATTAGCAGAAGAAAATCCAGACAAACTTGTTGTTACAGTAGTTTGCGACTTTGGCGAAAGATATTTATCAACAGAATTATTTAATTAATAAAAAGGCGAAAATAATGTTAGATAGAGCAATACATCATATTAAAGACGATATAAAAACAATTTATGATAAAGACCCAGCAGCGAGAAATATTCTTGAAGTAATATTTTGCTATCCAGGATTGCACGCATTGCTAATGCATAGACTTTCTCATAAATTATATAAATGGAAAATACCATTTATACCAAGATACATTTCATTTATTATGAGAATTTTAACAGGTATAGAAATTCACCCAGGTGCAACAATTGGCGATAGATTTTTCATAGATCATGGAGAAGGCGTTGTTATCGGTGAAACAACAATTATCGGTGATGACGTACTGATTTATCAACAAGTAACTCTTGGAGGAACAGGTAAAGATAGTGGGAAGAGACACCCTACAGTAGGAAACGGAGTAATAATAGGTGCTGGAGCAAAAGTTTTAGGCAATATAACGATTGGGAATAACAGTAGAATTGGAGCAGGTTCTGTTGTGGTTGATAATGTTCCGGAACACGCAACAGTTGTAGGTATTCCAGGTAAAGTAGTTATCCAAAAAGTTATTGACGAAAACGGAACTCTTATGCACAACAGAATTCCAGACCCTGTTATGTGCAAAATTAACAGATTAACTTATGAAGTAAAAGAATTACAAGAAAAATTAGGTATTGAGACTGAATACAAGCCAAATCCTAATTGCGAAAGCGAAGGACATAATAATGAAAGCAATCGTATTTGATAACGAATTGAAGCTAGATAACAATTACGCAAAACCTACACCACAAAAAGACGAAGCCCTAATAAGAGTAACTTTAGCCGGTATTTGTAACACAGATTACGAAATAACAAAAGGTTATATGGGATATGTTGGAGTACTTGGACACGAATTTGTCGGAATAGTAGAAGATGTTAACTCTGATGATAAATCACTTGTAGGTAAAAGGGTTGTCGCAGAAATAAGTTACGGTTGCCATAAACCAGATTGTGAATGGTGTAATCAAGGTTTAGTAAGACATTGCCCAGATAGACACACCATCGGTATTTGGAGAAAAGACGGTTGTTTTGCAGAATACATAACACTTCCAACAGAAATTTTGTTTGAAGTTCCGAACAATGTTTCAGACGAACAAGTCGTTTTTGTAGAACCTCTTGCTGCAGCTTGCGAAATCGTTGAACAACTTCACATTCAACCTATACAAAAAGTTTTGGTACAAGGTGATGGCAAATTAGGTTTAACAACAGCTTTAGCCCTAAATGCTTACAATTACGACGTAACACTTGTCGGCAAACACGAAAACAAACTTGAAATTGCTAAAAATCAAGGTGTTAAAACAATTCTTTCAAAAGATTTAAAAATTGAACCAGTTTGGGACGTTGTAGTTGAAGCGACAGGCTCAATCGACGGTTTTGAAAATGCAATGGCTTTAACTAAACCTCGTGGAACTTTAGTTTTAAAAAGCACAGTTGCAGGTAGCAAAGAAATCAATCTTGCGCCAATTGTAATTAACGAAATCACAGTTCTAGGTTCTCGTTGCGGTCAATTCAAACCTGCACTTAGACTTTTAGAAAATCAAAGAATAGATTTTAAACCTATGATTTCTGAAATTTACAGTGTTGATAATGCAATCGAAGCTTTTGACAGAAATAAAGCCAAAGATTCAATAAAAGTTTTAATAAAATTTGATTAATAATTATATTTAACCTAAAATAAGCATATGGGATTGATAGACAAATTAAAGAACATTTCTATTTTAGATAAATACCTATTAAAACAAATCATTGAAGTATTTGTTATGGGTGTTTGTATCTTTACGTCTATTATCTTCGCATCAGATACATTCATTACATTGATTAAACAAATTTCTGAGTTTGGTATTCCGTTTAATATAGCACTTACAATGATTATCTTAAATTTACCTGCTGTATTTGTTATGACAATCCCTATGGGTATCTTACTTTCAACAGTAATGACCTTGAACAGATTATCATTAGCTTCAGAAATCACAGTAATGAGATCTTGCGGTATTGGTTTAAACAGAATTGCAAAACCTATCTTCATTTTTTCAATAGTTATGGCACTATTGAGTTTTTACGTAAACGAAACAGTTGTTCCTGCAACAACAAAAGCATCTAAAAACCTTGCTATTTGGGCATTAGGACAAAAGAATATTCCAAATGGAAAACAAAATTTCACGTTTAAAGAATTAAATGACGACTTGGGTATCAAAAGACTTTTCTACGTAGGTTTTGCGGAAAATAAAGTTTTATACAACATAACAGTTTTAGATTTATCAAAAGAAGATACATTACAAGTTTTACAAGCAAGAACTGGTGCTACTTCAACAGAAGGCTGGAACTTTGATAAAGGTGCAATTTACACAATCACTGACAAAGGCGATTTGTTAAATACAACCTTCTTTGAAAACTCTGTTGCACAATTCGGTGTTGACTTGTCTAAAGAAATGGACAAGAACTTAGGTCAAGAAAGAAACTTCTTGCAACTTGTAAAATACTTGGCAACTACAGATATCAAAGACGAAAACTTAAAACGAAGCTTAGAAATTCAATTGTTTGAAAAAATAGCAATGCCTATAACTACTATTGTATTTGTACTAATCGGCGTTCCTCTAGCGATTACTCCACCTAGAGTTAGATATAATAGAGGTTTCTTATTTAGTATTATGATTTTATTCTTATACTATGTATTAAGAGCCCTAGCTGTATCATTTGCCGAATCTGGTACAATTCCAGGTTTTTGGGGAGCTTGGATACCAAACTTTATACTTACAGCCCTTGGTGTTTGGTTATATTACAAAAAAGTATTTACTATTGAATAACAAAAAAGACAATACAAAAGTATTGCCTCAAAAAACTTTAAGGGAAATAGTTATAAAATTTTGGGAAATAAATAAATCTTTTTATTACATGTGCATTTCGAACTTACGTGCTGTTTTTGGTTCAGCTGCATTTAAAATGCTTGATGTCATAATGCTTTCATGTTCAATGCTTTGAATTTGTTTTGATACTTTGCCACTGAATACATCATCGTTTGTTGCTAAGTATGATTGGATTGCATTTAAGTTGCCAGCTACAGAAGCTTTAACTGATGCAGAAATTTTTTCTAAAGTTGTTTCAGGAACACGAACATTCAAGCCAAATGGTTTATAAGAAGTTAAACCTTTGTTCTTGAATAAATCGTTATTGAAAATATTGTTTGTTGTTGTTGCCATTTTTAATATTTCCTTATCCCTTACAAGTTATATATCGGCACATCTACATGATATATTTAATGATTTAGGGGAAATTTCATAAAAAGTTTACATTTATTTACAAAAAAAATCAAGAGCCTTATTTCTTCTCAAAAATATAAGCTGTAAAATCGGCATTTGACAAGGCTTTTGGAGAATACTTGTCTTTTATAAAATTACAAACATCAAAACCATAATCTAAACATATACTCTTAAAGTAGTAGTTTCCTGTTGGAATATTATGCAAAATTATGTAAGTTGGCATGTCATTTTTTAAATTTTTAACCAATCTATCTTCGCCAAATGTTTCTACATATAGAGGTAAATATGAGTTGTAATAATCATCACTTCTTCTATTTGTTAGATAGTTAAAGAACAAACCTTCTGGCAAAATTAAAATTTTATCATGCTCATTTGTTTTTTCATTTATAAATTTAATTATATTGTTTGAAGTTTTGCCATAAGTTTTATCAACATAAATCATTCCATTTTGAGTTTTTACCAGAGTCTTAATATTTTTTCTGTCCGGTAAAAAGAAAATGAAAAACGAAATTGATAATAGTATTAAATATACAGAAATCTGTTTATAATAATCTTTTTTAGCTAACGTAATCAAGGCAATCAACAATAGCGGAATAAAATATACGCCATAAGAACTTAGTGCTGTTGCCCAAAAGACTTTTACAGAAATCAATAATGCAGATATTATTAAAACTTTCTTTTCATCTGATAATTTTTTATGGAATATACAAAAAAGAATTACTAATAAGAATGGTAGAAATATAAAAGTTTCTAAACTTGCGATTTTAAAAGCTAATATAACACTTATTGCAAACGCAATACCAGCTTTAATTTTATTAGTAGATAAAGTTTTAAAACTGTAATAAATTAAAGCTAATGGAAATAAAGTTATTAAAAAGTTTCTAATTAAGATTCCCAAAGTTTGCTTTTTAAATATTAGACCTGAAATTGTGTAAAAATAGTTCAAGGTAACAGTTTGAGACATTGCATAAATATCTTTTAAATTATGAATAAAGTCATGAATTGACAAACCTTGATGAAATAAATAACCAAAAGTTACGCAAGGCGCAATCGCAAATGTTATCAATGCCAAAAGATTTTGTTTAATAGAGATTTTATTTTTAAAAGTTAGATAGATAAAAATTAAACAATACGGAATAAATTCGTATTTATTAGAAACAGCTAACCCTGCAAAAAAAGCGCTCGCTAAATACAAAAGAGTATTATTATTTCTTACAAATAAAAGAAGAAAATAAACAGAAGCCAAAACTGCTAACAATCCATAAGTCATAGAAAATGAATATGGAAAAATATAATTAAAAATATAAAAAGAAAAACAACCCAAAATTAGTGTTAATACTGTAATTGAAGTTGATAACAATTTATCAAAAAACAATCTTGAAATTAAAAATACAAAACTAATAATGCCAGTTGCAGTTAAAATCCCTGAAATATACAAGACATTTAAGTTAATTCCAAAAATTTTAAATAAAAACGCATTGTACAAATATGCAAAAGGTCCATAGATATTAAACAAATCTTTGTATAAAACAGCACCTTCCAAAATTCTTTTTGGATAAAAAACTTCTCTACCGCAATCAATTACAATATTTCCTTGATGAGCATAAGTTAGCCCAAAAACCAATACTGACAAGAAAAACAACGGCAAAATATATTTAAGATTTGAATAAAAATTTTTCATATATTAATAGAATTTAACAAAAAGGATTAAAAAAGGCAATTAATTCTAAAAAAAATACTTTATAAAAGAGTGTAGTTTAGGAGTAAGGTTAAATGCAAGATTTAAGTTATTTAGCAACAGGTGGCGTTTTAAATTTTGACCCAAATGCGTACTTAAATTCACCAGTAGTTGGTACACCATATCCTTATGGACAAATTGGTTTGTTACCTAGTGGTACAAAATTGCAAAACCAACCTGCTAAAGACGGTTTCGTTTCTAAAAACAAAGAAACAATCAAAAAAGTTGCAGCTGGCGTAATTTTAACAGGCTTGGCAGCTTTCGGTATCTACAAATGCAAAAATGGCGTTTCAAAATTAACAGAAGCATTGTCTAACACAAAAGCAGACCTTTCAAAAGGTGCCAGCGTAGCACTTAGCAATGGCAAAGACTTTTTAAGCAAATGCGTAGATAAAGTAACAAAGTTTTTCAAAAAATAATTAAAATTTAACCAAATAACTAAACCAAAAACCAATCTTAGAGGTATTATTTTATAATACCTCTTTTATTTTAATCTTTTTTGATATTTATGTATTTATTAAGAGTTTCGACAAAACCATGAATGCCACTTTTATCCTTTAAACTTATATCAGAATAATAATGGGCATAATTTTCTAAAATATTTGAAGGTAAATCTGCACCTGTTGCAAGAGTATTTGCAATAAATTCAAGATAATCATCTTGTTCATCTCTGTACAACAAATCTCTTCGTCTCAAGTCCTCATCTGCCTCTCTATGCACAAGAGCATGATATGCCGCTTGAATAGATTTATCAGTATGATAATCTTCTGGAAAATGCAAAATTGCTTCTCTTGAAGAAAGTTTATCTGTTAAAACCTTAATAATTAAACGACTAACAAAAGCTCTGTCTTCTTGAAGAGACATGACTAAGCCTTTCCAGTTGAACCAAAACCACCTTCACCACGAGCAGTATCAGATAGTTCTGTTACAACTTCAATTTCTGCTTGTTCGTATCTAGCAATAACCATTTGCGCAATTCTTTCATTTGGTTGAATTGTATATTCTTCGTTTGAAAGATTTACGATAGGAATTAAAAGTTCGCCACGATAGTCTTCATCAATTGTACCAACACAGTTGATTAAAGTTATGCCGTGTTTAATTGATAAACCTGAACGTGGTCTAACTTGAGCTTCATAACCGTGTTCGAGTTCAATTTTCAAACCTGTTGGAATAAGTTTACGTTCAAGAGGTTTTAATACAATTGGCTCAGAAATTGCAGCGCATAAATCCATGCCAGAAGCACCAGCTGTTTTATATTCTGGTAAAATTTCGTTATGTGGTAATCTTTCTATCTTTAATTTCATAACTTTATTGTACCACAAGGATAGAAGATTTTACTCTTCTTCGTGAAAAATTATTGTATCGCCAAGTTGAAGAATAGTATCACCATTTGGAACAAAAGAATTATTTTTTCTTTTCACAAGTGCTATTAAAAAATTTTCTGGATAATCAATATCTCTTATTTTTTTATTTAGCCAATCATGATTAGAATCAATATACGTTTCATATAGAATAATTTCGTTATCCAACTCTTTAACAGTTGTACCTACAACGACCTCATCACCTGCTTCAATTACAGTTCCACCTTTGGGCAAAATTCTTTTACCATCACGCTGAATGTACAAAATTAATGCGCCTTCTTCAAGGTTCATGTCTTTAACCATTGTATTACACCAAAGATGAGAGGTATTTACTATGAATTTATTTAGAGCAATTGAAGCCTCTTGTTGATAATCGTTAAATGTTTTTCTAACATCAGCAAATTTATCAATCATATCATGTTTTTTTGCAATTAGAGGTAACAACGAACCTTGTATTGCAACAGATAAAAACGAAACAACAAATACAATATGGAATAAATCATATTTGAGAGAATCACTCTGAGCAACAACCAAAAGTGCAAATACTATTGAGGCAGCGCCTCTTAAACCAGCCCATGACATGAAATATAACTGATTAAATTTTGCTTTAAATGGTAACATTATTATCCCTAATGCCAATGGTCTTGCAATAAAAGATAAGAAAATTGTTATTAATAAAGCAGGAATAATAATTTCCGGAACTTTGTGAGGAAATGATAAAAATCCGATTAAGAAAAAGATTAAAACTTGGCATAACGCAGTTATACCGTCAAAAAAGTGAATCATTCTAATCTTGTTTTTAATACGACTGTTACCAATTATAATACCCGCAAGATAAACACTCAAATATCCATTTCCACCAATTAATTCAGGAACTGCAAACGCAGCCAGAGCAGTTGCAACAAGAAAGATAGAATCAGTACCTTCTACTAAAATTCTTGTTTTTCTAAAAAAATAAACTGCAAAAAGCGCAATTAAAACACCTAATGAAATTCCGTAGAATAATTGCTTGAATAACATTGGAGTAATTGTAGAAATTTCACCACCTTTTAACAAAACAAGCCCTAACATCGTTAACATGTAGGCAAAAGGGTCGTTGCTACCACTTTCCATTTCAAGAATTGGAGCAGTATTATATTTTAGATTAAGACTCTTTGAACGCAATATTGAAAATACTGATGCAGCATCTGTTGAACTAATAATTGCACCAATTAAAAAGCTTTCTGCAAAAGACATTTTTATTGTGTAAAAACAAAAAAGTGCACAAAATAAAGCCGTAAAAATTGTACCGAACGAGGATAACAAAATAGCTTGTAACGTTACTTTTTTATTTTCTGGTTTTTTAGTACAAAATCCGCCATAAAAAATTATAAATATTAATCCGATAGAGCAGAGTTTTGAGGTTAAATCATAATCATCAAAATGAAGTTTAAAAATACCATCACAGCCAAATAACATTCCTAAAAACATAAAGAAAACAAGGACAGGAAGCCCTATTTTACTAGAAAATTTATTGGTTAATATACACGAAAATATTACTATCGCTGTAAAAAGAATTATCGAGACCATAAAAACCTCCGTTTTACAAGGATAACATATAATTCAAATTCTGACAAGAGAGATTATATAAAGTAAAGAGGCGGATTGAAAATTTCAATCCGCCTCTTTAAAAACTTTTTCCTAATTAAGCAAAGGTATCAAAACCTTCTGCTTTTTTAGTTTTTGCTCTGTGATTTTTTTCAAAAGCATCTGCCATTTGGATTAGCATTTTGTTTTGCAATTGTTGCATGTCCATTTGCTTATCCATTCTGTGAAGAGCTTCCATATTAGAATTTGGTCCAATAGCACTGATTGCATTAATTCTAGCCTGATTACCCATCATCATATTATATTGTGCATCGTGTCTCATTGCTGTTGCTTGCATTAGACCTAATGTATTAATTAATGACATTCTTACCTACTTTCCACAAATATTATAACTTATAATTATCAATTTGTGAAGTGGTGTAAATAGCTTATTTTAATAAATCATTACAATTAAATTATTTTACTTTTTATGTTATCATCATTACATTATAAGCAAAATTTATAACAAGTATAATAAATAAAAGGATAAAAATATGTTTGAAAATTTCTTTAAAAATTATATCTCAGCAAAAAATATAGTATTCTTAATACTTTCAATATTATTCATAATTTTTATTTTCAAAAATTCTGATATTGCGATAATGTTTTTTGCATCATACGTTCTTGCGTGTTCACTTAACCCGTTTGTAAACACTCTTGTAGAAAAGAAAAAATTGAGCAGAAACATTGCCGCAGCAATCGTTTTGGGTTGTGGGTTACTAATCGTATTTTTATTTTTAATACCGGCAATAATTATGGCAGGTAGTGAAGTTAAAACTTTTGCAACTTCTTTCCCTAGATATATTGGTGATTTTGACGAGTTCTTACAAAACTTACCTTTTTTTAATTTAAGTCTTAAAGATGTCGAGATAACATCAGTTCTATCTTCACTTTCAGAATCATCTCAAGCAATAATGAACAACATTATGGATATGGGTAAAGAAATAAGCTCTGCATTTATTTATCTGGTAATTTCAATAATGGTAATCTACTACTTTATGGCAGATAAAGACATTATCAAAGAAACATATCTAAAATCTTTCCCAACACAAATGAGAAAGAAAGCTAAAAATATAATAGACATTATTTCTCAAAAAGTCGGTGGTTATATCTTCGCTCAACTAGTAACAATTGCAAGCGTAGGTATTGTAATGGCTGTTGGCTTATCAATTATGCGAATTGATTACGCATTATTATTAGCATTAATTACAACAGTACTAGATTTAATCCCAGTTGTAGGTCCAACAATTGCACTTACAATTTGTATAATCGCAACATCTCAAGCCGGTATTGGCTCAGTAGTTACGGTTTTAGTTGTATTTGCAATAGCACAACTTGTTGAAAACAACTTTGTTAGACCATTCGTTTTCGGCAAATTCTTAAACCTTCACCCATTATTAATTTATCTATTCTTATTTATAATGGCAAAATACGCTGGCATCGTCGGTGTTGTATTTGCACCAGCCGTTGCAGCTACTGTTTGTGTATTATATGAAGAACTTTACATGAAAAACTTAAACTAAAAGCTATTTTTTCTTTCTAGCTTTTTTAGCCTCATCATCAAGTTTGTTAATATGATTGGCAACGTCCTCTACTGTCATGCCCATAGCTTTGTCATAATCTAGTTTATAACCTTTTAAAAGCTTTTTCATTTCGTCAGTAGAAACATTACCGTCTCCATTCAAATCTAGCTTTTGCATAGCTTTATCAGATAAATCCTTTGTAATAAGAGGCTTTGCAAATATAGAAACAGAACCTTTTGCTAAACTGTTAAACTCTTCCTTATTAATACCTTTGCCGTCTTTATCATACTTATTTATAAGTTCTGAGACAGTCATTTTCAAAGTTTTATTATTTATAAAAGAAGAGTATTTTACCATGTTTAATCCTTAATTACCTATATATTTTTTTAAAATTTTAAAATGAGAAAAATTGTGTAATTTTTTTCTCTTTGTAACATAAATAAACAAAAAGGGAGGTGCTAATTTCACCTCTCTTTTTAAACAACTTATATCTCTTAGCCTAATCTGCTTGCCATATTATTTGCATAAGAATTAATATAGTTAATTAAGCTATCAACTTTTTGCATATACAATTTTTGGTCGTGTTGTTCTTTTGTATGACCCTTCAAGTTCAAACCAGAAACTAAATCCGATTTATTTTGAACATATTCAGCAACCTGCCATAAGTTTTCCATGTTTATTGCATTCTTCATAGCATCAAGTCTGCCGAATTTTTTCATTTCCAAATTCATTACTCTATCATTTTGACCTAAGTGATCAATCATTTGTAATGTGTTATCTGTACCGCAATTAGCTTGAGCGTTTTCAATGAATGAAGAGAATCCTTCATCTGTTGATAAATCGTGTTCTTTACCAGTTGCAGAATCCCATTCTTTTGGAGTTTTAATTTTAGCTAAATCTTTACCAACTTCGTGCATATGACCATTTGAAGCTTCGCTCATCATAGTTACCGCAGTATCAAATTTAGCCAATTCGTAGCAACCCTTAACCATATAGCTTTCGTAAACTTTTGCCATTTGTTGTTTAGCTGGGTCTTCTGATTTTGATAATCTCAAGAATTCTTTTAGAACTTCTTTTGGATTGTTCAATACGTGGTATTGATTGAAGCTATCTTCAAATTCTTTGTAAGATTTTTCAACATTTTTACCTTTAATTGCACTTGATAAGTAGTCATTTAATTTTTTAGTAACAACTTGTCTGTGTTGAGGTTCAATGTTTGCTTCAATAAATGTTTTCTTACCTGAAGCAATATCAGCCAATTGGTTTTTCTTAGCCAACGCAATTTGTTCTTTTGTTAAGCCTTGAGCGTCCATTTTGCCGTCTTCCATCATCTTCAATTGGCTAACAACATCAACACCTTGTTTCAATTTATTAGAAAATCTTTGTGCTAATTCAGTTGTTTCTTCCTTAGTAGCTAATTGACAATCAGGATAAGCAGCTCTTACGCCATGTTGCTTGAACATTTTGCTCTTCATTTCTTTAATTTGTTTAGATGCGTTTAAGTTATCCCAATCACGTTGCAACATAAAGTATGCTTCTTCAAAAGAATCACCTTTTTCTGTGAATTTAATGTTGTCTTGGATTGCGTCCATAAACATTGCATTTTTCAACATATTGTTTGGTTTTGCTTCCAAACCTTTGATTTGTCTTACAACTTCAAATGGAGTAATTTCTTTCAAGCTCAATTCTTCAGCTGTAGAATTATTAATCATTTCCATAGCTTTATCATTTGGCATTGCTTTAATTTCATTGAATTTAGCCATAAATTCTTTATTGTCTTTAGGGTCAAATTTTGTATCAATGAAATGTTTCAATACGTTGAAGTTTTCGTTATCAATGCTGTCAATATTTTTATCAGTTACAGGAAGTTGTGTAGCTTTCGCAATTGCTTTAAAAGCATCATCTTTAGTGAATGACATTTTTTGTGCAATGTCGTTCAAGTAACCTTGAGTACGTTTATGACTTTTTGAAATATCAGCTTTTGTATTAATGTTTGATAAATCTGTCATAACTTCTTTTTCAATGATAGCTTTTGTTTCACCAGCATTTTCAGCTCTCTTCATAACTTTGTCTAAGTCTTCTGCTGAAACTTTGTTCAAAGTTTGTAGAACATTTGCAATGCTACTCATTTTGATTTGAGGACCAACAAATGCGTTTTGTACTAAGCTTTGAGCTGTAGAAGTTGTATCATTGTTAGCTGTTGGTAAAATACCATCAAAGAACATTTTTAATGGTTCGCCTTTAACATTACCTGGTTTATATTTGAAGTCTTCTACAAGAACACCATTTTGCCATGCAGAGTTTGTGATGTAACCGTCTTCACCACCACGACCGCATTGGTAATCTGTTCTTAACAAGCCTTTTGAATCCAACCAAGTTTTCTTGTGTTCGCAAGCACCCCAAGTGTTATCGTGCATGATTGCATCTTTAATTTCAACTTTACCAGTTTTAGGGTCTTTAACCATTAATGGAGCTACATCTGCGATGTATTGTGCGTGTCCACCACGTTCGTTATGGTAAACTGATGTACCAGAAATACCAGAGTGTTTGCCATGTTTAATTCTTTCTGCGGTTTTTTCAACGCTTTCTTCTGCATAGAATGGTTTACCTGTCATTTGTTCAAGAATTCTGATTTCTTGAGGTGTGCATAAACCAGATGAACCTTCAGAAACCCAGAATGAACCTTTTTCTGCACCAATTTTCTTAGCTTGTTCGTTCAATGGCTTTTCAAGTTCTTTTTCTTTTGCAGCTTTTTCTCTTGAAACCTCTGAATACATTTTATTCAAATTTTTACCAACTTTATCCAATGCTGATTTTTCTGCATCAGTCATTTCGTATAAGTTTGGCATATCAAGTTTTTCACCTTTTACTTCTGCTTTTTCAACAACAGCTGCATATTTAGCAATCTTGTTGTATTTGTTTTGCATGCTTCTTAAAATCGGTTCTGAAACAACTTTGCCTTCTTGTTCGTATT
>SAMEA104315429__coassemble_790_pt1 | contig 18644 bp, 30 predicted proteins | sample SAMEA104315429__metabat2_high_PE_022 | metagenome-assembled genome bin SAMEA104315429 (sample SAMEA104315429) | gut metagenome | biome: Monkey gut; feature: monkey-associated habitat; material: faeces | place: China | collected 2013 | reverse complement strand
GTTTTCCCAAATAAATCACATTACCCGTACAAACCAAATCATGCTTTCCAATACATTTCCAATACAGAAATTTTTGCATAAAAAAATTCCACCAGAGTGGAATTTTTCTTTTAAATAGCAAGGGAGAGACTCGAACTCTCGACCTCACGGGTATGAGCCGTACGCTCTAGCCAGCTGAGCTACCTTGCCATAATATTCATTTTTTACCGACCCTGTAGCTCAGCTGGCAAAATCTAAGTTCGTTTCGCCAAGTCTCACCGAGTGAGCTACCTTGCCATAATATAGTCAAACTTATCAGTTCGTACGTCTATTCTTACATAAATATTTTTATTTTTCAAGAACTTTTTTTATTGTCTAAAATTTTTCCTCTAAACGTTTAATTTAGTCCTTTCAATCTTTCGTCAGGATTTGTTATACTTGTAATTCTCAAGCCGAAGTTATCTTCGATTACAACTACTTCACCATACGCAATCAATTTGCCATTTGCGTACAATTCTACTGGTTCACCAGCGACTTTTTCCAACTCAATAATTGAGCCTCTTGTTAATTCCAATACCTTCTTAATAGGTAAAACTGCTCTACCCAATTCAACAGTTAACTGCAATTTTACGTCCATCAATATATCTAAATTTTTATTTGCATCACCTTGAGCATGCTCTGTATCTTCAAATGATGCAAACTGTACTGGTTGAACTGTTACTGAGTCAGAATCAACATTTATTTCATTATCATCAAAGGCTTTTTGTTCCATTCTATCAACTTCTTCTTGAATTTCGTCTTTATCATCGCCCAAATTCAAGTCATCTAGCATGTTTTTTTCTTTATCGTCTTCAAGCATAAATTAAATCTCTCCTCTACATAAAATCTTTCAAAAAGTCAGTTTGTGCATCATAAATATCTGCAATTTTCACACACACTTTATTTTTTCTAATACCTGGTCTTGCAAAAAATTTCTTTTCATTATTAATCTTAACAACCAAATCATCTTTAACCTTATTATCAAGTTTAATAATATCGCCTTCTTTTAACTCCAAAAATTCTTCTAAAGTTATATCTGTTTGACCAAACAGAACATTCACATCAACAGTAGAAGTATTCAATTTTTGAATCATTTTTTGACGTTCTTCAGTAGTTGCAACAATACCTTTTGTTTGGAAAATGTGTTGTGCAGACAAGCTACCAATAACATTTTCTAAAACAGGATAAGGGAAGCATAAGCTCATTAAGCCGAAATATTTACCTGCAATTTGAACTTCAAAAGTAATCAACGCAACGATTTCACCGGCACCTGCCACTTGAACCATTTGATAACTACTATCCAAGCCAATCAATTCACCTTGAACAGGTAAAATATTGCCCCATGTATTTTCAACTGTTTTAATAATTTTTTCAAAGACTTTTCTAGCCAAAGCATCTTCAACTACGGTCAATTCTCTTTGTTTAGTTTCACTTAAACCAGAGCCACCTAACATACGGTCAACTACGCAAGATAAAACCTCAAAGCTTGTACCCAACAGAATTTGTCCTGGTAAAGGTTTCAATTCAAAGATACCAATAGTAAATGGTGTAGGCATTGAACGAATAAATTCGTCATAAGTCAATTGGTCAGTAGAAACTACATCAATCTCAACACGCATACGCAAGTATGCTGTCAAAACCAATGAGATTTGTCTTGAGAATTCTCTATGTAAATCTTGCAAAGCTCTTAAATGATCTTTTGAAAATTTATCCGGTCTTTTAAAGTTATACAACTTATAAGACTTTTTAACATCAGATTCATCTCCGAACCCAGCGAAAGAATCACCGAAATCATCAATTAAACTATTATTATCAGTATCGTATTCTGATATACCCAATTTATTTTACCTTTCTACTGAATAATGAATTGTCCGAAGCTTACTCTAATAACTTCTCTTGTACCTGCAAAGATAGCATTAACATCTTGTGCAATTTGTTCTTTTACTAATTCTTTACCAACAGTTGTAGAAACTTCAGAAGAAGTTTTGCTAGATAATGTTGTAAGAATAGCATCTCTGATTGCTGGTTTGTATTGAGCCATTTCCAACTCGATAGCTTTCATAGGGTCAGCGGCTTCTCCACCACCATGACCGCCGTGTCCACCGCCTTCAGCTGGTGCTTGTTGAGCAGACAAGTCAGGGTCTGTTGGTAATTTAGATAATTCTAATGCAACATTTGCTTTCAAATATCTTTTTGAATCAACGTCAGCTAAGTTTAATACAAAATCACCTAAGTCAACAATTATACCTTTTTCAACTTGTTCTTCCTCATCAGAAGTATCTTCATCAGTTTCTTCTGTTTGAGTTTGTTGTTGTAATTTTGAGCCTAATAAATTATCTATTAAAACATAGTTCAAGCATAGGAAGATAATTCCGCCCAATAACATTGAAAGTACTACGATTAATATCATTTTTAGATTTGAATCTAAAGTTATAGTTTTTTTATTATTTTCTTCTTCATCTTTATTTTGAGGTCTATTATCTCTCGGTGCTGTAGGTTTAGCCATACTATTCTCCTATCTATTGCGAATTATTTTAAGATAATTATATCAACTCTTCTATTCAAAAGTCGTCCACCACTTGATGTATTATCTGCAATTGGCATATATTCTCCGTATCCTGCTGCTGATAAGCGTTGTGGCGAAATTTTGCCAGTTCTGATTATATATCCTATAATATTTGTTGCTCTCGCAGTTGATAATTCCCAGTTTGAAGGATATGTTTTTGTGTTAATTGGTATCGAATCTGTATGACCTTCTACCAATATTTTGTTATCAACTGTCGTCAACACATTGATTATTTCATTCAATGTATTTGAAGCATTTTTCTTTATTATAGCAGAACCCTCATCAAAAAGTATACTATCATTCATACGAACAATCAATCCACGTTCATCTTTTACTAATTTTACAGATGAATTTTCTGCCAATTTTGTATTCAATTCTTGTATCAACTCATCAACGGTTTTATGAGCCTCGCCAGATACATTTTCAACCACTTGAAGATTATTATCCTCAATAATTTTAGCCTGAGTTTTAGCAACATTCTGAGAAATTGCGAACATAACAATAAAAAGCGCCAAAAGCATGGTTACAAAATCAGAATATGATACAACCCATCTATTGATATAATCTTTTGAATTTGAGTAATAATCATTTCTCATAGACTACGCTGGAACCTCCATACGTCTTTTATTGTGATATTTTAAGTATGCAATTAGTTTTTCCTCAATAATTGCTGGATTTTCTTGCATCATAATAGAAATTACACCTTGTACCATAACTTCTTTCAACAAGATTTTTTCTCTTGTTTTATGTTTTAAGTTTCCTGCAATAGGTAAGAAAATTAAATTAGCAAAACCGACACCATATAGAGTAGATATAAATGCTGTTGCAATACCAATACCAAGTAATTCAAAATTATTGATATCCTTCATAACTTGAATTAAACCCATAACAGCACCCACAATACCAAATGTCGGAGCATAACCACCTAAAGCCTCGAACACTCTTGAGTTAATTAATTCTTCCTCTTCCTCATAAGAAATTTCAGAAGTTAAAATATCATACAATAATTGAGGATTATTCAAATCCAATGCCAACTGTAAAGCTCTTGCTAAAAACGAGTCAGAAACTTTATCAACCAACCCTTGCAATGCAAACATACCATTTTTTCTTGCAAAATAAGATATTTGAACAATCTCTTCAACTATTCTAACACTTTTATTAGTATCTTTTAAAAATACTTCTTTAAGAGATTTTAAAGCCCCTAATACAATATTAAAATTGAAGTTTAGCAAAATAGCACAAAAGCTACCACCAACAACAATTAAAAAAGCTTCCGGTTGTAAAAACAAAGAAAGTGATGCACCCTCAAACTTTTGAGTAGCAAGCATCAAGCCTACGCCAAAAATCAATGCGAATACCGCAGTAAAATTCACGAGTACCTCCTTAAAATCCCTATATCTTATAATATAATCACATGATTTTAGAAAAAAGGTATCATCTGAATATAGGATATTTTTAAAATAAAAGAGGCGACTTTGATGAAATCAAAGTCGCCTCTTAAAAAAGATTGAAATTTAAACTAGAAGTTCAAACCAGCTTCTCTTGCAGCTTCTGCTAAAGCAGCGATTCTTCCGTGATATAGGAAACCGCCTCTATCAAATACAACGTCTTTGATACCAGCTTTTAAAGCTTTTTCTGCAACAGTTTTACCAATCATTTTAGCAGCTTCAATATTACCACCGTGATTTAAAGTTTCTTTTAAATCTTTGTCTAATGATGAAGCAGATGCCAATGTTACGTGTTTAGTATCATCAATGATTTGAGCATAGATGTGTTTTGTACTTCTATAAACTGCTAATCTTGGAGCTTCAGAAGTTCCAGCGATTTTAACACGAATAGATTGGTGTCTTTTTCTTACTTTGTTTTTTCTAATTTCTTGTTTAATCATTTTCTTTCTCCTTTTACCTAAACCTTCTTGAATAAATCAAGGGTTTCTATGGGCTACTTGTACTTGTTGAGTTTGCAAAAGCTACAGCCTCCGCTCACTCGATTGCTCCTGTGAAATCAAAGATTTCTACGTCGCAATCGTAATGTTTCGTGTCCTGCTTGTCTTTGCCTTCGCAAAGCCAACACCGACACTACACACCGGTTAAACGTTATTTCTTACCAGCTTTACCAGCTTTACGTCTGATGTGTTCACCTTCGTATTTAACACCTTTTCCTTTGTAAACTTCAGGTGGACGTTTGCTTCTGATTAAAGCTGCGATATCACCAACTAATTGTTTGTTTGAGCCTTTTACAGAAATTTTTGTATTAGCATCAACTGCAATTGTGATACCTTCTGGTGCTTCAACTAAAATTGGGTGTGAATAACCTAAAACTAAGTTTAAGTTTTTACCTTCCATATTAGCACGGTAACCAACACCAACGATTTCTAATTTCTTTTCAAAACCGTCTTTTACACCTTTAACTGCATTTGCAACTAAAGTTCTTGATAAACCGTGTAAAGCATTTGTTTTTCTTTCGTCATTTACTGGTGTTAAGATAATGTGATTATCTTCAACTTTTACTGAAATTTCTGGTCTTACATTTACTGATTCAGTACCGTTTGGTCCTTTTGCAGTAACTAATTGACCGTCAATTTTTACTTCAACACCTGCAGGAATTTCTACAGGTAATTTACCGATTCTTGACATTTTCATTTCTCCTTATGGTATATACTATCAAATTAGGCTTTTCTACCAATTTCACCTAACAAAAATAATTATAAAAAAGACTTACCCTAAAGGCAAGTCTTTTTAAAGTTTAATTAACTACCAAACGTAGCAAAGAATTTCACCACCGATATTTTCTTTACGAGCTTTTCTGTCTGTTAAAAGACCTTTGCTTGTAGAGATAATAGCGATACCTAAACCACCTAATACTTGTGGTAATTTTTTAGATTTACAGTAAGTTCTTAAACCTGGAGTTGAAATTCTTTGTAAATTTGTAATAACAGGTTTTTTCTTATCTGTGTATTTTAAAGTAATATTGATAGCTTTGAATTTGCCGTTTTCAACAACTTCGTAGTTTTCAATAAAACCTTCTTCTTTTAATAATTTTGCTAATTCGATTTTTAATTTAGAAGCAGGAATTTCAACAGTTTCGTGAGAAACAGTGTTTGCATTTCTGATTCTTGTTAGCATATCTGCTATTGGATCTGTGTTCATTTTTTCTTCCTTTTTGTTGCTACTTACCTAAACTGTTTAGGCAGTATAGTCGTACATTTTATAAGAACGTCAATTACCAACTTGCTTTTGTTACACCTGGTAATAAACCTTGGTGAGCCATTTTTCTTAAGCAAATTCTGCAAATACCGAAATCTCTGTGATATCCATGAGGACGACCACAAATACTGCATCTGTTGTGTAATCTAACAGTTGGGTATTTACCTTTTGCTGCAAGTTCTCTTCTTGTTTGTTCTTTATTTATCATCGCTTTCTTAGCCACGATTTTCTCCTTTACTTTTACTTCTTATTTTAAACCTTTGAATGGCATACCTAATTGTCTTAACAATTCTCTTGCTTCTTCATCAGTATTTGCTGTTGTAATAACTGAAATGTTCATACCTTTTACTAAATCAACTTCATCGTATGAAATTTCAGGGAACAATGTTTGTTCTTTTAAACCTAATGTGTAGTTACCTCTACCATCGAAACTTTTTGCGCTAATACCACGGAAGTCTCTGATTCTTGGTAATACAACACAGATTAATTTTTGTAAGAAGTCATACATTCTTTCGCCACGTAAAGTAACCATTGCACCTACTGGCATACCTTCTCTTAATTTGTAAGAAGCGATTGATTTTTTAGCTTTTGTAACAACTGCTTTTTGACCAGCAATTTTTGTTAATTGAGCTTCAATTACTTCTGCGATTTTTGAGTTGTGTGATGCTTCACCAACACCCATGTTTAAAACGATTTTGTGAAGTTTTGGAATTACCATGTCATTTGTGTAACCAAATTTTTCTTTCATAGCTTTTCTTACTTCGTTATCGTATTTTTCTTTTAAGCTTTTTGTTACTGTCATTTTTCTTTCCTCTACCTTAAGATGGTTTTGTGCCAAGAACTATCTTGCACTATACATCTAATTTTTCGCCGCATTTTTTGCAAACACGAACTTTTTTGTCATCTCTTACTTCAGTTTTAACTCTTGTAACTTTTTCGCAGTTTGGACATACGATCATTACATTTGAGCTATCTAAAGGTGCTTCCATTTTTACAAGACCACCTTGAACACCAGCCATTGGGTTAGGTCTTTGTGCTTTTGTAACCATATTTGCACCTTCAACTACTACTTTAGATTCAGTAGGCATTGTTTTTGTTACGTTGCCAACTTTACCTTTATCTTTACCTGCGATAACCATTACTCTATCGCCTGTTTTTACTTGTAATTTTTTCTTATCTGCCATTTCTTTTTTCCTTCTTAAATAACTTCAGGTGCTAGAGATATGATTTTCATGAAGTTTTTATCTCTTAATTCTCTTGCAACTGGTCCAAATACACGTGTTCCTCTTGGGTTGCCGTCTTTGTTGATGATAACTGCTGCATTTTCATCAAATCTGATAACTGAACCGTCATTACGTTTGATGTCTGCTTTTGTTCTTACAACAACTGCTTTTACAACTTCTGATTTTTTTACTGCCATATTTGGTGTTGCATCTTTTACTGTTGCAACAATTACGTCACCTACATGAGCGAATTTTTTATTTGAACTGCCCATTACACGGATACATAAAAGTTCTTTTGCACCTGTATTATCTGCTACAGTTAATCTTGATTCTTGTTGTATCATTGTTTTTTCCTTTTTGTCTTTCTTTTATTAAAATTCAAAAAAGCTTTAATTTCAAGCTATTTTTTCTTTTCTACAATATTTAGAACTGTCCATCTTTTATCTTTTGATGATGGTTTTGCTTCTACAATTCTTACTACATCGCCTTCTTCACATTGATTTTGTTCATCATGTGCTTTATAGTTTGTAGTTGTTTCCATAATTTTTTTGTATTTTGGATGTGGATCATATGTTGCAACTTTTACTACAACTGTTTTATCCATCTTAGCGCTTACTACTACGCCTTGTCTTTCTTTCTTAGGCATTTTATTTACACCTCATTTTCTTTTTCTTTAATTACTGTTTTTGCTTGTGCTATATTTTTCTTTGTTTTTTCGATTAAAGCTGTATTTTCTAACTTGTGAGTTGCTAGTTGAATTCTTAAATCAAATAATTGTTTTTTGAAGTCAACTACTGCACTTTTAAGTTCATCTACAGTTTTTTCACGCATTTCACTTAATTTCATTTTTTATTTTCCTTTAAACTATTGTTGTGCTTCTTTTTCAACTACTTTAACTTTGATTGGTAATTTTTGAGCTGCTAATTCTAATGCGTGAACTGCAGTATCTCTGTCAAAGTAATCTAATTCAAATAACATTCTGTTTGGTTTAACTACTGCTACCCAGTATTCTAAGTTACCTTTACCTGAACCCATACGAGTTTCAGCTGGTTTTGCAGTGATTGGTTTATCTGGGAAAATTTTAATCCAAACATTACCGCCACGTTTGATTTCACGAGTCATCGCACGTCTTGCTGCTTCTATTTGTCTACTTGTAATCCAACCTGGTTCTAATGCTCTTAAACCATAACGGCCGAATTCAAATTGTGTACCTCTTGTTTCAGTACCTTTCATTCTACCTTTCATCATTTTACGATGTTTTGTTTTTTTAGGCATTAACATTGTTATAGTTCTCCTGTTATATTATTTCTTATTAATTTCTATTCTGCTGCTGTTTCAGTAGCGATTTTTCTTCTTGGACGTCTTCCGCCTTTTTCGTTACCGTCTTTAGCGCCTTTTGCTTTAATGTTCATATCAGCTTTTTCGCCTGGCATTAAGTTACCTTTGAAAATCCAAACTTTTACGCCAATTTTACCCATTATTGTATTTGCTTCTGTGAAACCGTAATCTACATCAGCTCTTAATGTTTGAAGAGGAATTCTTCCTTCTTTTGCCCATTCTGAACGAGCGATTTCAGCACCACCTAAACGACCTGATACCATAACTTTGATACCTTGTACGCCAGATCTCATTGTTCTTTGCATTGCTGATTTCATTGCTCTTCTGAATGCGATACGTTTTTCAAGTTGTTGAGCAATTGATTCTGCTACTAATTGTGCATCTGCATTTACTCTTGCAACTTCTACAATGTTTAAAACAACTGTTTTGCCTAAATATTTAGAAACATCTTGTTTTAATTCTTCAATACCTTGTCCGCCTCTACCTACTACGATACCAGGTTTTGCAGTTACAACTGTAATGATTGTGTTTTGTGCTTTTCTATCAATTAAGATTTTTGAAACACCTGCATTGTATAATTTTTTCTTAATGTATTTACGGATTTTAGCATCTTCTGCTACGAATTCGCCGTAATCTTTAAATTTAGCATACCATCTGCTTGCCCAATTTTGAATTACGCCTACTCTAAATCCAGTTGGATGTGTCTTTTGTCCCATTTTTTATTCCTTTTTCTTATTTTTCGCTTACTACTAATGTTAAATGTGATGTTCTTTTTAATCTTCTGTAAATACGACCTTGAGCTCTTGGTTTACCTCTTTTGTAAGTTACGCTCTCGTCAGCGAAGATTTCAGAAATCTTTAACGCATCAGCTTCAGCACCAAATTTTTCGTGTGCATTTGCAACTGCTGCTTTTAAGTTCTTTTCAACTACTCTTGCTGCAAAGTATGGCATAAATTTTAACATTTTTTGAGCATCTGTTACAGATTTACCTCTAACTTCGTTGATAACTCTACGAAGTTTTCTTGCAGTCATTTTTATGTCTGTTTGTCTTGATTTTGCTTCCATTGTTTTATCCTTCAATTATTATTTTCTTTTTACTTTATCTGAACCTGCGTGTCCTCTATACATTCTAGTAGGTGCAAATTCGCCTAATTTGTGTCCAATCATTTGTTCTGTTACATATACTGGAACGTGAGTTTTACCATTATGTACAGCGATTGTGTGTCCTAACATATCTGGACTTATCATTGAAGCTCTTGACCAAGTTTTTACAACTTTCTTTTCTGAATTTTCATTCATTTTAGCAATTTTCTTTGCTAATGCTTCTTCGATATATGGTCCTTTTTTTAATGAGCGTGCCATTAATTTATTCTCCTTCTTATTTTATTTATCTTGATTTTCTTCTTCTAACGATTAATTTATTAGAAGCTTTAGTAGATTTTCTAGTCTTTTGACCAAGAGCTGGTTTACCCCATGGTGTTTTTGGATTACCACCAGGACCAGTTTTACCTTCACCACCACCGTGAGGGTGATCACAAGGGTTCATTGTTACACCACGTACTGTTGGTTTAACACCCATATAACGTTTTCTACCTGCTTTACCAATTTTAATGTTTTTGAATTCATGGTTACCTAATACACCGATTGTAGCCATACATTCTTTTCTTACCATTCTCATTTCACCTGATGGTAATTTGATTGTAACGTAGTTACCTTCTTTAGCCATTAATTGAGCTGCGTTACCTGCTGCTCTAACCATTTTACCACCTCTACCAGGTTCTAATTCGATGTTGTGAATCATAGTACCTAGAGGAATTACGTCTAAAGGTAATGCGTTACCAACTTGGATAGGAGCTTCTGCACCTGAAACAATTGTTGAACCAACAGTTAAACCTTCTGGTGATAAGATGTATCTTTTTTCACCGTCAGCGTAGTTAACTAATGAAATTCTTACATTTCTGTTTGGATCGTATTCAATTGTCATTACTGTGCCTGGAACACCTACTTTATTTCTTTTGAAATCAATAATACGATAGTGTTGTTTTACACCGCCGCCTTTATGTCTACAAGTAATTCTACCTGTGTTGTTTCTACCTGCATGTTTTTTTATTGGTTTTAATAAACTTTTTTCTGGTGTAGATGTTGTGATTTCTGAATAATCACTCTTTGTCATACCTCTTTGTCCCGGAGATGTCGGATTAATTTTACGTATTGCCATTGTTTTCTACCTTTTTTCTTTCCTATGCACCAATTAATTCTTCGATTGGTTCACCGTCTATTGTAACTATTGCTTTTTTAGAAGAATCAGTTCTACCCATTTTGTAACCCATTCTTTTTGCATGAGATGGCATGTAAACTGTTCTTACTTTTTTAACTTTTCTTCCTGGGAATGCTTGTTCAATTGCTTGAGCAATTTCAACTTTTGTTGCATCCATAGAAACTTCAAATGTATATTGACCAATTGTTGTAGCCATCATTGATTTTTCTGTAATCAATGGTTTTTTAATTATGTCAAATAATTTTTCTTTGTTTGTTCTTTCTTTACTCATTGCTTTATCCTTTTTAACTTAGACTATGCAAGTCTTTCTGTGATTTCGTTTACTGATGATTCTGTCAATAAAACTGTATCTGCTTCAATTAAATCTTTTACGTTTAAATTTGAAGGTAATAACAATTTTACTGATGGAATGTTTCTTGCTGATAATTCTAAGAATTTGTTTTCTGCTGCTTTTGTATCAGCAATGATTAGAATTTTACCTTCAGCTTTTAATGATTTTAAAGCGTTCATCATTAATTTTGTTTTTGGTTCAGAAATTGCTGAAAAATCTTTTACGATGATTGTGTGGCTTAATTTAGCTGACAATGCAGATTTTAAAGCTAATTTTCTTGCTTTTTGTGGCATTGCAAAAGAGTAATCTCTTGGTTTTGGTCCGAATGAAACACCACCACCTGCAAATAATGGAGATCTTGTTGAACCTGCTCTTGCTCTACCTGTACCTTTTTGTTTCCAAGGTTTTCTACCACCACCAGAAACTTCTGCTCTTGTTTTTGCTGATGCTGAACCTTGTCTTGCATTATTTAATTGTCTTCTTAATGCTAAATGCATTACGTGTAAGTTAGGTTCTACTTCAAATACACCTTCATTTAGTGTAATTTCACCTAATTTTTCCCCTTTTGTACTTAATATTTCTTTTGACATTTTTTATATCCTTTATCTAGTTAATTCTCTTACTATTAGTTCCATTTTGTAATTGATGGTTTAATTGTTACCAATTTACCTTCTGGACCTGGAACAGCACCTTTTACTAAAACTAATTGTTTTTCGTTATCAACTTTTACAAGTTTTAATTTTTTAATTGTAACTCTTTCGTTACCCATGTTACCAGCCATTCTTTTACCTTTGATAACACGGCTAGGAGTTGTACCTGCACCGATTGAACCAGGTTCTCTGTGGTTTTTAGAACCGTGAGCCATTGGTCCTCTTGAGAAGTTCCATCTTTTTACTGTACCTTGGAAACCTTTACCAATTGATGTACCTGTTACATCAACTTTTTCTACGTCTGCTAATACAGATACTGGAATTTCTTGTCCTACTGTATAATCTTGAGGATTATCTACTCTAAATTCTTGTAGATGTCTTAAATTTTCTACGTTGTTTTTCTTTAAGTGACCAATTTCAGCTTTTGTTAAGTGTTTTTCTTTTGCTGCAATTGTACCTACTTGAATTGCATTGTAACCGTCAGTTTCTTCAGTTTTAACTTGAGTTACAACCATTTTTGAAACTTTTATTACTGTAACTGGAATTGCTAGACCGTGTTCATCGAAAACTTGAGTCATTCCTAGTTTTTCACCTATTACACCAAGTGTCATAATTTTCGTCCTTTCTTCCCCTTCAAGGGTTCTTCTTGTGATTGCTACCCTCTAGACTATCTAGAGCCGTAGTTCGCATTATTGCTTAACGCATAAATGATTTGTTGTTTGTCTGTTTATTTATACTCGCCTTTTAAAGGCGAGTTTTGAGCTATGTTTTAAAAATTATAATTTTACTTCAATATCAACACCAGCAGGTAAATCTAATCTGCTTAATTCTTCTGTTGTTTGTTGAGAAGCATCGTAAATGTCGATAATTCTTTTGTGTGTTCTTAGTTCAAAGTGTTCACGAGATTTTTTATCTACGTGTGGTGAACGTAATACACAGTAAATTCTTCTTTTTGTTGGTAGAGGAATTGGTCCTGCTACTTTTGCATCTGTTCTTTTAGCTGTTTCTACAATTTTTTCTGCTGAAACATCAATCAATTTGTGATCAAATGCTTTTAAACATACTCTTATTCTTTGTCTGTTTGTAGTTGACATTGTTTATTTCCTTTTCTTACTTGTTGTATAACCTTTTTGCATACTAATATACAGCTCTGTGCATTAAAAATCGTATATCAAACATTTTTTAGTGTCAACATAACGTTTTTCAATTTGTTTACTTTATTTAATAATTGTTAATAAAGTTTTATTTAAACTCTATCTTTCATAATTTTTACAAAATTTTTAATACTTCTATCATATGTTGCTTCACCGGCTGCAGTAAAGAAGCACCCTGGGATCTCGCCATTTTCTCTATGTGCTCTTACACATTCGCAACACAAACCTCTTTTTGAACAACTTGTATATGTACATGTGCAACCAATTTTGTTTTCATCTCTTCTACAATCCATATATTTTACTCCTTATTTATTTTCTAAAACTGTACTGACAACCACAATAATTTTGACGATAAAGACCTAATCCATTTGCAATTTTATTAGTTTTTAAAAAACCATCTTTCTTTTTAAAATCAACAGCCATAAATTCTAAACCAAAATCATTTGCAACTCTTTCGCCAATTTCTTTCAAATGTTGAAAATTTTTATGCGGACTTATCGCAATTGAGGTTGTAAAAATGTTTATCCCTAATTCTTTTGCTTTTTTTGCAGACTGCGTTAAACGAAGTTCAAAACATTTATCACATCTTTTACCTCGTTCTGGCTCATCTTCATACCCATGAATATAATTTTCAAATTCTTGAGTATCGTAATGTTCTTCTATTAATTCCACCCCATAATGATTGCATAAAGTTCTTTGAGCTTCCAATCTCTTTATATAATCATTTACCGGCTGTATATTCGGATTATAGAAATACACAACCGGTAAATATTGATTATCTATTAAGTATTCGATTGGATATCCTGAACAGATTCCGCAACAAGCATGGAGTAGAATTCTACTATTGCTTTTTTGCTCCTGCATCAATTAATATCGCTTTCACTTCGTTATATGGTTTTAAGCCCATATATAATTGTCCTTTTACTGAGAATGCTGGTGTACCACCTAAGTTCATCTTAGAAGCTTCATCAATGTTAGCTAAGATTTCAGCGTTGATTTTTGGATCTTTCATATCTTTTTTCAATTTATCAACATCGAAACCTTGAGATTTTGCAGCTGTGTAAACTTCATCAATCGAACCAGCTTTTTCTTCAAATAACAAGTTAACCATATTCCAGAATTTACCTTGATTTCTTGCAGCTAAAGCTAATCTAGCATAATCACAAGCACCTACGTGGAATGGATTTGGAATATTTTTGTTACATGCATTATCTAATGGATAGTGAACAAATTCGATTTTTACGTTAGAAAAATCTTTTGCAACTTTGTGCATTAATCTGTTTTCCATTACACAATATGGGCACATCAAGTCTGAGTACATTTTAACTACAACTTTACCGTTTTCGTTACCTAAAACGTTACCTTTTGCAACGTCAGCATAATCATTGCCTTGCATATTGTACAATTGATCCATAAATTTAATATCTTTAATTTGAGGAGCAAATACATAAGTTGTTGATGTAACTGTTAAGAATACAATTACAAGAACTAATGTAATCCAGAATGCCTTTGTATATTTTTTAACTGCTTCTACGAAATCAACAATAGTTGTTTTTAATGAAGCACCAAAAGTTTCTCCTGCAAATTCTGATGCAAATAATGCGATGAATAAGTTAATGAAATATGTAACAACACAAAGCACACAAATCATTTTCAATGAAATAAAGCTTACAAGAGCTAAAATCATTGATACCAAGAATGAAAATAAACCTAAAACGGCAATATAGCTACATGGATTTTTGAAAACTTCCATCCAACCAAAGCCTTTAAGGTTTTTCAATTTTTCTGAACCTAATAAAACTACAACAATTAGGTAAAATATCATTCCCCAATATGCAAGAGGAATACCTAAAAATTGAGCATTAACTGATTTAGCCACGCCGTCGCAGTTTACAACAGGGTTGTTAGCATCTGTACAGAAACTTGGACCAGCAGCTGGGTTAAAGTTTGCGTTGTTATAAACAACTGCTAAAGCAATAGTTGCAATAAAGCCTAAAATAGCTAATAAAAACAAAATTGCTTTTTTGGAAATTTTGATTTCAATAGTTTTTTCCATAGTAAATTGTTTCCTTTCTATACTGTTGGAGGCAAAGTGCCTTTAACTTCTACGATATCATTGCTGTTTAATTTGAAAGCTTCGTGAATTTTATTGCAAGCCATTTCAGCTTTTTCACCATCAATCAAACAACTAATTTTGATTTCAGATGTTGAAATCATTTTAATATTAACGTCTAAATCCGCAAGAGTTTCAAACATCAATGCAGCAACACCAGGTTTGTCCATCATACCTGCACCTACGATTGAAAGTTTTGCTGTGTTTTCATCTAAGTGAATTTCTTTAGCACCAACTTCATCTTTCATTTTTTCTAAGATTTCCATTGTTTTTTCTTTATCTTCTCTATTGATAGTAAACGCAATGTCGTTAGTGTTATTAAAAGATTTTGCATATGATTGAATAATCATATCAACAGTAATATTGCTATGAGCTAAATTTTTAAAGATTTTAGCCGCAATACCAGGTTCATCTTTAACTTCACACATAACAACTCTTATTTGCGTAAAGTCGACAGCAACGCCAACGACTGGTTTATCTAATTCCATATCTTTTGCTCCTGTAATCATTGTACCTAAATCGTCAGTATAGAAGCTACTTCTTACTCTCAATGGTAAGCTGAACTTTTTAGCTGTTTCAACTGAACGTGGATGCATTACGCCAGCACCTACTCTTGCAAGTTCTAACATTTCGTCATAAGTAATTGTGTCTAATTTAGTAGCATTTTTAACCATTCTAGGGTCAGATGTGTAAACACCTTGAACATCTGTGTAAATATCACAACGTTCAGCACCTAAAGATGCAGCGATAGCAACTGCAGATGTATCAGAACCGCCTCTGCCTAAAGTTGTGATTTCGCCGTCTTTTGTAACACCTTGAAATCCTGCTACTACAACAATTTTACCTGCATTCAAGTTTTGTTTTAGTCTTGAAGTTTCAATATTTAAAATTCTTGCTTTTGTATGTAAATCTTCTGTAATGATACCAACTTGCATAGCATTCATACTAACTGCATCATAACCCTTAGCTTGAATAGCCATTGTTAATAAAGCAATAGAAACGCCTTCGCCAGTTGATAGCAACATATCCATTTCTCTAGGAGATGGAACATCTGAAATTTGTTTTGCCAAAGTAACCAAATGGTCTGTAGTATGACCCATTGCAGATACAACAACTACAACGTCATTGCCTTTTTCTTTTTCTGCAACTACAGTTTCTGCAACCTTTTTAATTCTATCAGTATCGGCTACTGATGTTCCGCCAAATTTTTGTACGACTACGTTCTTTGTCATAATTTCACTCTTATACTAGTATAATATATATCGAGATTAATTATAACCTTATAAATTTAGTTTGGCAAGTGGTGTAACAATAAAGAAACGACTATTTTTTGTATTCAAGAATTCTATCGACGATTTCTCTAAAAGCGCCTTCTCCACCATTATTTTCAGTAACTTGAATATTTTTAATCTTTAAAATTGATTTGTGAGCGTTTTTTACAGTAACTTTAAACTTTGCCATTTCAAGACATTCTCTGTCGTTCACATCATCGCCAATATAAATATATTCATCATTTTTTAATTCATATTTATCTAATATATTTTGAAGAACAGCTTTTTTAAGTCTAATATTGCCGTGAACATCTTTTATGCTAAATTTTTCTGCAACCAAGTCCATTGCTGAATTTTCTTCACCAGAAATTATTGCAATTTTAATATCATTCTTTTTCAACAAAGAAAATGCCATTACATCACGAAAATTCAATTTTCTAGACATGTTTTGATTTTCGTCAACATAAACATTATTATCTGTAATAACACCGTCAAAATCAGTTACAACTAATTTAATATTTTTAGAAAATTTTAACTTGCCCATAATAATTTTTACTCACATTATAGGTACTTTTTATAAAGACCGAAATCTTCGTCATCATCACCGAAATGTTTTTCTTCAACTTCGTTTTCTTCATTGAAAATATTATCCAAAGGTGATTTTTCTTCCTCTTTAATTTCAATCTTATTATTGATATGTTCTTCTTGAACATCTTCGTGATAATCTCTATCTTTAACCTCACCTAAATCTTTTAATACAGTCAATTCAGATTGAGTAGCGCCAAGTAAGAGTTTTTTACCGTTAACTTCAACAACATGCAAAGATTGATTATTGTTCAAATGAGTTGAAGACAACACAATAATCTTATCTTCAATATCAGAATTTCTTGTTTTTTTAGCCAACTTTGAACCAACAACATTCAATTTTGCATAAATAAAACCTGTCAAAAATATTAACGCAATAACAAAAGCCAAAGCGCCTACTACTGAGAAAAGACTAGTTTCGTGAGAGACTTGTGAGTTTAAAATATCATCAACAGAACACATACCAAAACAAGTTTGTTGAGATATTAAAAATATAATCATGTAATTTAAAAGTTTTTTCATGTTAAAATACCTATAATAATTTTATATAATATATATAACACAAAAAAAATTATTCGGATAAAATATGCTTTGGTACGTATTCAACTTAATAGTAATATTCATTCTAGTTTTGCTGTTCATCGTTGTAAGATCTACAAACAGACAATGGCAAAAAACAGACTTGTTCATTGAAGATGCAGCAAACATTGTGGAATCAATTCGTTCTGGTAACTTGTCAAAAAAGATTGGCAAGATTGATTCTACATCTGGTGAAGCTCTTGCCGATAGCATTAACCAACTTATTGATACCTTAAAAGAAACAGAAGAAAAAGTTAAAGAACAACAAACAGAGTTGATGAAACAAAATAGATTTTTGGAAAGTGTTTTGAACTCTCTTTCTGACGGTCTTATTATCGTTGACAAAAATTCTAACATCATAAAAGTTACTCCAAAAATTTCAAACTGGTTTGGTCAAAGCAATAAAAAGCTTATGGGTAAAAATGTTTTTGAATTCATTGAGCCAACTCAACAAGCTTCAATTGAAACATTACACAACACAGAAGTTTATATCAAAACATATTCATCAGACTTGTTTGAAGCGACAGCATTAAGATTAAACGTAGAAGATAGAGTTAGCAGATATATTATCTTGATTAGAAACGTAACAAACCAAAAAGAATTAGAAAAATTGAGAGAAGACTTTGTAGCAACTCTTACTCACGACTTGAAGGTTCCTATTGTTGCAGAATCTAATATGTTAGACTTCTTGAGTAACGGTACTTTTGGTGAAATCAATGACAAACAAAGAGATGTTTTAGGCAAGATGAAAACTTCTAATAGCGAACTTATCGAACTTGTACAAATGCTTCTTGAAACATATAAGAGCAATAACACAACAATTGAATTGTACAAAGAAGATACAAGCTTGAACGAATTCTTGGAAGAAGTTATTGATGAAATGAGACCACTAGCTGAAAAGAACGATATTCAATTGAACTTTACGGCTCCTCAAAACACTATTGTGAGCATTGATAGATTACAGTTTAAACGTGTAATCAAAAACCTTATCCAAAATGCTCTTTCATATTCAGAATCATCAAATGACATTGATATTAAAACAAATATTCAAGGCGGAAATGTTTATATTTCTGTAATTGACTACGGTAAAGGGATTAGCCCTAAAGACATCGGATTGGTATTTAATAAATACTTCTCAACATCTAAAAAATATAGAAAAATTGGTACAGGTTTAGGCTTGTACTTGTCAAAACAAATCATTGAAGCACACGATGGCGAAATCACCGTAACAAGTGAAGAAGGCGTATTGACAGAATTTAAGATTAAGTTGGTAATATAGCGCGAGTGAGCAGAGGCTGGAGCGCTTTTGCAAAAGTTGATAAAACTATTTTG
>SAMEA104315429__coassemble_769_pt1 | contig 19324 bp, 19 predicted proteins | sample SAMEA104315429__metabat2_high_PE_022 | metagenome-assembled genome bin SAMEA104315429 (sample SAMEA104315429) | gut metagenome | biome: Monkey gut; feature: monkey-associated habitat; material: faeces | place: China | collected 2013 | reverse complement strand
TATGCGTTTCGCCCTTGTTAATATTTTAAAACATTTTATTTTACTGGTCGTCTTTGAATTGTTGTTGTTTTTACTGCAATTCCACCTTTAATTTCAACTTTTACAGTTTCGACTTCTTGTTCTTTTATTGTTGAAACTTTACCGTTAGCGTCCATTTCTTGAATAACTGTTGGAGTATGAACAATTCTTCTTTCGTCAGCTTTTACACCTTTTGGAGAGATATATTCTGTTCTAACTGTTGTTTTCGTTTGGTTATTATAATCTTCTCTTGATTGTAATTGACCAGTTTTTTCATTGTATTTAAATCTAGATACTTCAGTTCTTCCGTCCTTCATAAAACCTGTATTGTGGAAGTTTTGTTGAACTAATTTACCAGATTTGTCAAAGTATAAAGTTGTTCTTTTATCTTTGCTAGTTAATACTGTTTGACCTTTATAAGAAGTCATTTCATAGCCTTCGTTTTTATAGTGTTCTAGAGTATAAATAGCTTGTTGTGCGCCATGACCTTTTACAGATTTGTCTGATTTTGTACCGTCTGCATTGTAGATTGCACCATTTTTAACATATCTGCCGTCTTTATATTTTGTGTCGTAGGCATATTGGAAAGAACCATTTACATAGTTATAATTTTTTCCACCTTTACGGTATGTTCCGTCTGCCATTTTTTTGTAGCCAAGTTCTTCTGGAGTTTTTGTTCTTGGTTTTGCTTCTTCGTTTTTAACTTCAGCCTTTTTAGCAGAAGCTTTGTGAGCTTTGTCTTTGCCTTTAACAGCGCCGTCATCTACTTTGTGAGAAATAGAAGTACCGTCTTTGTTGCATTCAACTAAAACGCCACCTTCGTAGTGGTAATATTTACCACCTTTAGAATATACACCGGCATTGTCAGTCAGTTGATAACCTGCAGGAACATCACCTGTGCCATTTGCATTACCGTTTCCAACTTGTTGAGCTGGAGCTTCTGCTTGTTGAGCTTGAGCAGGAGTAATTGCAGTACCGTCTTGTTTACATTCAACCATGTTGCCGTCTGCATCTGGCTTATAATATCTGCCATCTCTAGCATATACACCGTTTACATTTGTTGCGCTAAATCCTTGATAACCGCCTGCAACAACTTTTGTTTCACCAGAAACTTTAAAACAATTCATAAATGATTGGAACCAGTTTCCAATAGAATTTTGCATTGCACCAGAACCAATACCGAATGGCATAGCACCGCAAGCCATTGTATAGTTAAAGAATCTATTTGATAAATCGTTTAATTGTTCAGCATCAACATCTAATGATTGATTACCGAAGATACCTGCATAACCGTAGCCAGCACCATTTACGCCACCGGCACCATTACCAAGTCCGCCAAAGACGTTACCTACGCCATTGCCGTTACCTGCGCCGTTTGCATTGCCAGCACCATTTGCACCGTTACCAGAGCCTGCGCCATTACCGTTGCCATTTCCGGCACCGTTTGCCCCATTATTACCATTGGCACCGTTGTTGCCATTGGCTCTATTTTGTCCGCTTAAACCGTCAGTAAGTTCGGCTTGATCAGCTGCAGCACCTTGTTTTTGAGCTCTATCTTGCTCTGCCGCTTGCTTTTTCTTTAATTCTTCTGCGCTTTCTGGCTTATTACCGCCACCTGCACCGTGAACACCGCCGTTACCTTTGATACTCATACGTTTGTCCTTTTTTTACACACTTTTCACATATAGATATAATACACTTACACCTAAATACATGAAAACATCTGAAAATACTAAATTTCCACATGATTGAAATAATTTTACATAATTTTACAATTATTTACATTTCATGTCAAGCAAGATTACGACTGTATCTTTGACTAGTCCAATTGACCATTTTAAAATCACGATACCACCTAAAATTCCGATTGCAGAATCAAAGTATGTAATATTCATAAATTTACCTAAAACAAGCGCCAATATTGCTAATACAGAAGTTAAAACATCTGCCAATATGTGCAAATATGCTGATTTGAAATTTTGGTCTTCATGTTCTTCGTGGTGATGATGTTCTTCGCATTCGCCAACATGTAAATGAACATGTTTTCCTTTCATAATTAAAATACTTACCAAGTTTACGATTAAACCAATAACCGCAATTAAAATTGCATCAGAAAATAAAATATGTACTGGATTAATAAGTTTTGAAGCTGATTCAATAATTATCGCAACTCCTGTAACACCTAAAAAAATTGAACTTGTATAAGCAGCAAGAGTTTTAATCTTTTCTGTACCATGTTCAAACATATCAGAATTTGCAAATTTTCTCGCAAAGAAATAAGCCAAAAAAGTTAAACCCAACGCAAGCGCATGCGTTCCCATGTGAAAACCGTCAGCTAAAAGCGCCATAGATTGAGTGAAGTAGCCATATCCAATTTCCACAACCATTGTTACCAAAGTCAAAACCACAACTATCAGAGTTCTTTTTTCTAAACTTTTTTCTTCATTTTCCATGAAATCACGTCCTTCACCTACAATATACCACATAGTAAAAGATTTTTAACACCCCTATAGGGTATTATAAAGAAATGTGAAAGGGTTTATTTTTTATTTTTTGTGCTAAAATATTTACCAACAAAGGAGCACAAGAAATGAAAAAAATTTTTAGTATTTTATTTTTGTTAGTGGCATTTGTAGCTGTACAAAATAATGCAAATGCTGGAACAACAACTACTACAACAACTACAACCACTACCACTCAAAATGGCACAACTACAAAAACTACAAAGACTACAACTACAAAAACAACTACAACATCTGGCACAAACTGGGACAGCAACGCTAGTCATCAAAGAGTAAACAGAATTGGTAACGTTTTACTTACAAAAAACGGTGTACAACAAACTATTAAATTCACTGTTTCAAACACATCAGATGTTAATGCTTATGCAGATATCAATAAAGAAATTCACGTATACAGAGGTTTATTAAATTATGTCGATTATGACCACGAATTAGCTGGTGTAATCGCTCACGAAATGGGTCATATTCTTAATGGACACTGCGCAAAACAAACAATACTAGATAGCGTAATCAATTCTGTAGCAACAGATTTAGCAAAAGGCGCAAACGATGCAAAAGTTGCAACAGTTGCTGTTGGTCAACAATTGGCATCATCTAAACTTAGCCGTAACGATGAAATGGAAGCTGATATCACAGCTGTAGATTTAATGGTTAGAGCTGGTTACAACCCTCTTGCATTAATCTCTGTTTTGAACAAAATCTGTGGCAACTACATCGATGTATTAGAAACTCACCCATCAGGTGAAAAAAGATTAATGAACATCTATGATTACATCTTATACAATTATCCATCATACGCTAAAACAGGTGCAGCTGGATACAACACAGAATCTTACAAAAGAGCTTCGACAATGATTAAGGCAAATCTTGTTAGAAGAAGTAATAACAAATCATTACAAAATAAATATGTAAAAACTCAAAAGAAATTATTAAAAAACAAAGAAAAAAGAATGAAAAAAATGTCTGGCATTATTAACGGTTGGGACGCTTCATTCGCAGCATTATATCTTATGAGTAAATAAGAGGACTAAATTATGACAAATATTCAACCGGAAACTATTCAATACAAAACAACTGGAATTTGCGCACAAGTAATTCAAATACAAATATTTGACGGAATTGTGCAAAATGTAGAATTCTTTGGAGGTTGCGACGGTAATCACAAAGGTATCGTTGCCCTAGTCAAAGGTCTAACAGTCGACGAGGTAATATCTAAGCTTAGTGGTATCCACTGTGGCGATAGAGATACTAGTTGCCCTGACCAATTAGCAAAAGCTCTTATTTTATATAAAAATAAAAGAGTTGAATATAAACAACCAGAGCAACAAACAGAAACAGCTAATAATTAATTAAAAGCCCTCTTAAAAGAGGGCTTTTACATGACAAAAGAAAGAGACACTTATGAACATTCTATTTATTATCGACAAAATTGAATTAAAATATTTTGAATTTAACAACCTAGTTACAAATTTTTGGATAATAAAAGAATTTCTACAACGTGGTTACAATGTTGAAATCACAACAGAAGACAAGTTATCAATAATTGACTTAAAAGCAAGAGCGATAAGCTACAAATCATATCTTAAAGACGGAAATATTTTTTATGAAAAAGTTGAACATTATTCAAACATAGAAGATTTTGATTTAGTAATGTTCCGCCAAGATCCACCAGTTGATTTGAATTACATAAATTCAACATACGTAATGGATTTTGTCGACAAATCAAAAGTTTTGATAATGAACGACCCTAAATCAATCAGAAGCTTTAACGAAAAACTTCACGCACTATATTTTGCAGAATACATGCCAGAAGCTCTTGTAACTTCTGACAAAAAAACTATTAAAAATTTTCTAGCTAAAAACAAAGAAATTATTCTAAAACCTTTAAATCTTTGTTTCGGCGCAAATGTAATGTTTTTAAAAGAAAACGACGTTAACACAAATAGCATAATCAAAAGTATGACAAACGACGGTCAAACCTTGATTATGTGCCAAAAATATATACCAGAAGCAAAATTTGGAGACAAGAGAGTTCTAACACTTGGGGATACAGTTCTTGACGAATGTGTACAAAAACTTCCAACAAAAGATGATTTCAAATTTAATACGCACAGTGATGACTTTATTAAAAAAGCTGTTTTAACAGAAGAAGAAAAAACAAGATTTACAGAAGTAGCTAAAAAATTAAACGCTATGGGAATTTATATGGCAGGATTTGATGTTATTAATTCTCAAATTATTGAGGTTAATGTAACAAGCCCTTGCTACTTTATCAAAGAAATTAACAACCATTTTTCAGCACATATTGAAACAAAAATTTGCGACTATATTGTAAGCAAAGTAGAAGAACATTCAAAAGAAAAAACATTTAAGTAAGCTCGATTGAAATAACATGTCATTCCGGACTCCACTCCGGAATCTGAGGTTAGGGAAGGGATAATGCGGTCGTTTGTCAGATTCTGAGACACACTACGTTTCCTTTTATCAGTAAGACATTTAAACCAGATAACATGCCTAACGGCTTAAAGTCAACTACGCAGACAGACTCACAAGTTTCGCTTTAACTCAACTGTTCGCTTTGTCAAGCTCAGAATGACATTAGCCTTTCACTATTTCCCCAATTGTCGAATGAAAATTTTTATTGTTTTAAATAATAATCTCTTAAAAAGGAGATTTTATGTCTATAAAAATGTTGATGTTTGATTTTAGAGAAGAAGAAAAAGCCTACTTTGAAGCAGAAAAAATAGAAGATTTTGATATTACTTTTTATACTGAAAGTTTAAATAAAAAGACTTTAGAAAATATATCAGAAGAAGTCAGACAAAACACAACTGTAATAAGCGTATTCATTGATTCAAATATAACAAAAGAAGTTATTGAAGCTTTTCCGAATTTAATGATTATTGCAACACGTTCAACTGGTTTCAATCACATTTGCGTAGGCGAATGCAAAAAATCACACATCAGGGTTTTAAATGTTGAAAACTATGGTAAAACAGGAGTTATGCAATATACTTTCGGCTTGATTTTAATCCTTATGAGAAAAATTTATCTTGCAATAAGTGATATTAAAAATCTTAGCAGGGACGATACAAAATATGTCGGCAGAGATTTGAATAATCTTACAATTGGAGTAATAGGAACAGGCACAATCGGTAGCGGAGTTTGTACAATAGCTAACGCTTTTGGCATGAAGATTTTAGCTTACGATATGATAAAGAAAAACACTTTGATAGAAAATTATAATGTACAATATGTAAACAAGGAAGACTTACTTAAAAATGCAGATATCATTACTCTTCATACACCTTACAACGAAAATACTTACCACATGATTTCAGAACAAGAATTCAATTTAATGAAGGCATCTAGTTATTTAATCAATGTTGCAAGAGGCGAATTAATTGATACAAAAGCACTTTATCAAGCATTAAAAAATAAAAAAATTGCAGGTTGTGCACTTGATGTTATCGAATGCGAAAATTCAGGAATATTCTGTGAACGTAAGAAAAACAGAGATGCAACAGAATGCGTTATTGAATGTGAAGACACAAATTCTACAATCAAAAAATTAATCAAAATGCCAAATGTGCTAATCACACCACACATAGCATACAAAACTCAAGATTCAATCGACTACATTCTGAAAACAACAATGATTAGTATTAAAGACAATTTAAAAGGCGGACATACTAATAAAATTAATTAATAGCAGTCCGCTTTCTTCTAATACTGGCATAATTGCCGTTGTTTAAACCTACCCTTACACTTCAAGGAATAATCTTTGCCCAACAATATTAGGCTTATTGTTATAATATCCTGCAAAATAACCGCCTTTAACTGGGCAATTTTTCGCATAAGTTTCCATCGTAGTTTTTTTGGCACTCATATTAACAAATGGATTGTTAGAAAAAGGATTTGTTGATTTAACTTCCTTTACTTGTTCTACTGTTCTAACATTTTGAGCTTGCATCGCAGTTGGTGCCATAAAAGCTTGTGTTAAATAGTTAATAATGTTGTTTGCCATAAATTCTCTCTCTCCTCTGATAGTATCTTTTTAAGAATACTTTTTTGAAAGTCATATTTATTATACAAAATTATGTAGATTTTTGTAATATTTCTTAATAAAAATCATATAAATTATGTAGTATAATAATTTTATGGACAAGAATATTTTAATTATCGGTAAGAGCGCAAAAGAATACGCACTGGCTCAAAAGCTTTCAAAGACTAATAATATAGGCAATATTTACGTTGCATCGGGAAATGATGCAATGAAGGATTTTGCAACTTGCGTTGATATTAGAGAAGATGATGTTGCAGGATTGTTAGATTTTGCTATGGAAAACGCAGTTGATTTAACTATATGTTCTAGCGAAAAAGCTATAAGAGCAAATGTTGTTGGCATTTTTCAAGAAAACGGTCAAATGATTTTTGGTCCAACAGCAGAAAGCGCACAAATTGCAATTAATAAATCTACGGGTAAAAAATTCTTGTACAAACTTCACGTACCAACTGCAAGATTTGGAATATTTGAAAAACCTCAACAAGCAGTTGATTATGTTAGAAATTCTATGTTACCAGTTGTTGTAAAAACTGATGAACACAGAAATTCAAACGGAACAATGATATGTTCTGCAACAAGTATTGCAAAATCTTTTATTGAGGATTGCTTTATCAGAAATGAAAAAAGAGTTATTATAGAAGACTTTGTATATGGACACGAATTTTCTTATTACGTAATAACAGACGGATATCACGCAATTCCATTGAGCAGTGTTGGAAATTATAAATTTGTTCTTGACGGAGACGGTGGACTTTTGACACCTGGAATGGGCGCATATATCCCAGATTATAAGATTACGAGAAACGTTGAACAATATATTATGCAAGAAATAATCTTCCCAGCGTTAGATAGCTTGGATCAAAAAGGAACACCTTATGTTGGAATTTTGGGTATTGATTGCGTTTTAACACCAGATAATGAGGTTGTAGCTTTGGAATTTAACCCATTCTTGCAAGACCACGATTGTCAGGGAGTACTTTCAACAATTGAGGATAACCTGTTTGACATAATGTATGCTTGCGTTGTAGGGTCTTTTGCAGATGATTACGAATATATTAATACAAAAGATGAAGTGTCTGTATCTTGCGTACTATCTGCAGGAAATAAAACTGATAAAGTTATATCTGGACTTGATAATTTAGATGAAGATACTTTAGTTGCACATTTTAATACAAGAAAAAATGAGTACTTGGAATATTTAACAACAGGCGACAGAACTCTTGTTGTTACCAAAAATGCTAAAACATACACATTTGCAACAGATGCACTGTATGACGAAGTTGCACAAATAGAATTTGAAGGCAAAACTCATAGAAAAGATTTATGCGCTGTTTTAATTTAATTAATTTTTAATTAATTCATTGTAAATATCAAAAAACTGCTAGGAAAATATTGCGAATGCGTTGAATTCATTTACAATAATCATTGTTTGTTTATTTTTCAATAAAATTTCATTCATTTTTAATGCAATTAAGACCATTTCAATCATTATAATTACCGCAATTATAATAAATCTTATAAAAGATTAATCACAAATTTTGCCAGTAACTTTTATAATATGCCAACCAAATTGTGTTTGAATAGGTTCTGAAATTTCACCTTTTTTCATAGAAAAAGCTTTTTCTTCAAAAGGTTTAACCATTTGACCTCTGTGGAAATAGTTCAAATCACCGCCTGTTCTACCAGAAGGGCAAAGTGAATATCTATTCGCCAATGCTTCAAAACTTGCACCTTTGCTCAAATAGAATTCTAATTGGTCAGCTTCAGCTTTTGTTTTAACCAAAATATGACTTGCTCTAACCATTGTACAATGTTCTGCATATTCTGCATATACAGGTTGCACAAGGATTACAGATATAGCAAATAATATAACAAATAATTTTTTCATCTATAGTTCCTCAAATTTTTTAATAATACCTTTTAAGCAAATTTTAATGTGTGCATAATTCAAACCACCTTGCATATAAACAGCATAAGGCGGTCTGATTGGACCGTCAGCAGAAAGTTCAATAGTTGAACCTTCAATGAATGTTCCGCCTGCCATAATAACTTCGTCTACATAACCTGGAATAAGTTCAGGAATTGGTGTTACATAGCCGTTGATAGGTGAAAGTGATTGAATTGTTTTACAGAATTCTATTAACGGTTCTGGTGCATTAAACGTAATGATTTGAATAATATCAGTTCTAGGGGCATCGTATTTTGGAGAAGAGATAAATCCCATATCTTCAAAAATTTTAGCAGCTAAAACCATACCTTTGATTACGTCTGCAACGATAGACGGTGCCATAAACAAACCTTGGAAGATTAATCTATGTTGGTTTAACATTGCGCCTGATTCTGAACCAACCCCTGGGGCTGTAAGTCTTATGGCAGAAGCTTCAACAAGTTCTTCTTTACCTGCAATATAGCCACCGCATTCTACAAGTCCACCACCTGGGTTTTTGATTAAGGAACCACCGATTAAGTCTGCGCCTACTTCGATTGGTTCTTTTTCTTCTGCAAATTCGCCATAACAGTTATCTACAAAGCAGATACAGTTTGGATTTTTAGCTTTTACAACTTTGATAATTTTTTCAATAACCTCAATGGTTAAAGATTTTCTAGTATCATAACCTCTAGAACGTTGAATTAAAACCATTGTAGTTGTTTTGTCAACTTTCTTCTCTAAGGTTTCAAAATCAATGTCATCATCGTTTAATAATGGAACTTCGTCATATATAATTCCGTTACCGATTAAAGAATTTTTCTTTGCAAGTTCATCACCTGTTAAACCGACAACTTGTCGCATTGTGTCATAAGGAGTTCCTGCAACAGCAAGAAGTTTATCACCGTAGTGCAAATTTCCAAATAATGCGCAAGCTAAAGTGTGCGTACCTGTTGCAAAATGCGTACGAACAATAGCTTTTTCTGCCTTAAAAACTTGTGCATAAACTTTGTCTAAAACTTCACGACCTAAATCATCATGACCGTAGCCAGATACGGTATAGAAATGTTCTGGTGCTACGTGGTTATCAACAAAAGCTTTAAGAACCTTTTCTTGGTTAAAATCTCTTATTTCTTCTATTTTTTCAAACTGAGGCGCTAGAAGGTTTTCAGCCTCTTTAATAATTTCATTTGCATTTCTCATAATACGTTTATGATATTGCAAGAATGACTTATCGTCAAATAAAAAAAAGACCTCAATGATGTCTTTTTTAAGTGGTGCCGTAACGAAGGACGTTTTGAGCAGCGAAGCGAAGCTCGAAACTTGTTCAATTAGGTTCAATTCCGTCATTGTTTTTTGTAATAAAAAAAACCTCAATGATGTCTTTTTTAAGTGGTGCCGCAACGAAGGACGTTTTGAGCAAGCGAAACGAAGCTCGAAACTTGTTCAATTGGGTTCAATTCCGTCATTGTTTTTTGTAATAAAAAAAGACCTCTTTGAGGTCTTTTAAAATGGTGCCGCAACGAAGGACGTTTTGAGCAAGCGAAGCAAAGCTCGAAACTTGTTCAATTGGGTTCAATTCCGTCATTGTTTTTTGTAATAAAAAAAAGACCTCTTTGAGGTCTTTTAAAATGGTGCCGCAACTCGGAATTGAACCAAGGACACAGGGATTTTCAGTCCCTTGCTCTACCAACTGAGCTATTGCGGCAAAGCTCGTAAGTTAAGCGTATCAAAAACTTTATTAGATGTCAATCTTTTATTTATTTTAAGATTATAATCTACTTATTGAGGTCCTAAGAAAAGTGTTACGTTTCTGCCCTCTAATTGTGGTTTCTTCTCAATTTGAATTGGTTCATCTTTCAAGTCTTCCACAAATCTATTCGCCAAGTCAAAAGCTAATTGTGAATGTTGCATTTCTCTTCCTCTCAACATTACAACAATCTTAACTTTATTACCTTGTGAAATGAATTTTTTAATATTATTGATTCTTACGTTGTAATCGTGAGTATCAATCTTATATCTAATCTTAACTTCTTTTACATCAACTGTGTGTTGTTTCTTTTTAGCTTCTTTAGCTTTCTTTTCGATTTCGTATTTATATTTGCCGAAATCCATTATCTTCGCTACAGGTGGATCTTGGTTTGGGTTAATCAAAACTAAATCTAATCCTGCATCATCTGCCATGCTTAACGCTTCTTTTGTTGGCACAATGCCCTTATTTTCTCTATCTTGTGTAATTAATCTTACTTCTTTTGCTCTAATATCATTATTCATAATGATTTTTTCTTTTTTATTATCGTTAGCTATGGCTCTTTCTCCTTATATTAATATCTGTCTCTTAATGTCTTTATAATACCACATGTTGAAAACTTCAACCTTGTTATATTAGATTTTTTGTTACATATTGTAAAACTGGTTATGATTACACCGCTCACACCGGCTTACGCATTGTCTTGCTCTGTCTCACAGTCAGGGTTCGCTACGCTCACGTCAGTTTATGATTTTTTGCTCCTGTGGGTTTCGGACTTTGTCCTGCAATCCTACGTCGCAATCGTAGTGTTCGCCTGCTTGCCACACTGACCGTGTGTCAACACCGTTCACACCGGCTTACGCATCAATTAATCTCCCATTTTCCGCAAGTTCCGCCCCAACGTGCAATAATATTACCTTTAATATCTTTGATACGTTTTACGTGTTGAACTTCTTGGATACCTTCTACAATTGTTACAACTTCGCAATTGTTTGAGCAACCTGGGCAATCACAAGTGATTGATGTAAAGTGCATATCACCAACTTCCCAACCTCTGAATGTTGTTTCTTTGTTAGTGTATTGGTGATTTTCCATTGCTAACAACGCAGCACCTATAGCGCCCATTGTTTGGTGGTTTTCCGGAACCACAATTTCTGTTTTCAAGATTTCTTCAAATGCCTTTACCATACCTTTGTTAGTCGCAACACCACCTTGGAATGAAATTGTTGGTAACAATTCTTTACCCAAAGCTAAGTTTGCTAAATAGTTTCTAACAAGAGCTTGACATAAGCCATATAACAAATCTTCTACAGGATAACCTAATTGCTGCTTGTGAATTAAATCACTTTCTGCAAATACACCGCATCTACCGGCAATTCTTGCAGGGTTTTCAGAACGAAGTGCTGTATCACCGAATTCTTCAATAGGTACATTTAATCTTTGTGCTTGGTGATCCAAGAAGCTACCTGTACCAGCCGCACAAACTGTATTCATCGCAAAATCTGTAACGATACCATCACGTAAAATAATAATTTTACTATCTTGTCCACCAATTTCTAGAATTGTTTGAACTCCAGGGATATTTGTACTTGCTGCAACTGCGTGTGCTGTGATTTCGTTTTTAATAACGTCAGCGCCAACCAACGCACCTGCTAAATTACGTCCAGAACCTGTTGTTCCGACACCCTTGATATCATATTCTTGTTTTGCTTGCGCTTTAATTTGGTTCAAACCTTTTTGAACAGCCATTACTGGTTTACCTGCTGTTCTTAGCATGTATGAATCGACGTATTTACCGTTCTCATCAACTAATGCAAACTTTGTTGTTACTGAACCTACGTCTATACCTAAATATGTTGTTAAACTCATGTTTTCTACTTCCTTCTTTCAAATAAATAATATCATAAACATTTATTTATTTGTATAGAAAGCATGAAACTTTGTGTGTATCTGTAAAAATAACTTCTTCTGGATAAGCTTCTCTACATTCTTGTCTGCATTCAGAACATCTTGATGCAAACGGACACCCAACTTGTTTTTCACTAGGATCAGGTAAATCTCCCTCTAATGTCATATCTTTTTCAACTGGCATGTTTAATTTTGGTACTGAATTTAAAAGAGCTTTTGTGTAAGGATGTTTTGCAGAATTAAAAATCTCATCAGTTGTTCCAATCTCAACAATTTTGCCCAAATACATTATTGCAACTCTATCAGAAAGATATTTTATAACGCTTAAATCGTGCGAAATAAACAACATTGTAAGATTAAAATGTTGTTTCAAATCTGTCAAAAGATTTATAATTTGTGCTTGAATACTAACATCAAGAGCACTTACAGGTTCATCAGCAATAACAAAATCTGGTCTTAAAACTAATGCTCTTGCAATAGCAATTCTTTGTCTTTGTCCACCGGAAAACTCGTGCGGATATTTATTAATATCATCTTTTCCTAAACCCACTCTGTACAAAATATCTAAAACAATTTCTTTCAACTCATCTTTCGATAATTCTTTTATCATTTTCAAATCTTGAGAGAAATTTCTTAAATTTGAATGAGTAAGAAGAGGCTCTTTAATGATATCAAGAACCGTCATTTTAGGGTCTAAACTTGCATATGGATTTTGAAAAACCATGCTCACATTTTGGTAATAATTTTTTCTAAGTTTAGAGCTCATTTTAAAAATGTCTCTATCTTTATAAAATATTTCACCAGATTTTGGTTTAACAAGTCTAAGCAAGGTTTTTGCTAACGTAGATTTACCACAACCTGATTCACCTGCAATAGCAAGAATTTCACCCTTTTTTATTTCTAAATTTACACCATTAACAGCATAAACATGTTTTGCAGGTTTAAAAAATTCTTTTTTTTTCTCGTATTCGACAAATAGGTCATTAATCTCTACTAAATTATTCATAGACTCATTATAAAATAATCTAAAAATAATTACTACTAATCAATTAATTAAATTTATCAGCATCAAGATATTTTATAACTACAGAACACGCATCAAAAATTGCATTTTCATCAATTGTTACTCCAGAGAGAGTAGTAACTTTATCGCCCATATCTAAACATTTTTCTTTATCTTCCGTTTTTGACTCCTTTGTTTAGTGTTATAAAGCTCTAGCGTTACTCTCGATTTTTAAAATTTGTTAAAGTAGGCTTATAGAGCGAATTATAGGCATGTTGTATTCTGTATATTTTTTATAAAACTAGTCTTCTACCTAGTACACAGGTCAAAAGTAAAAATATATTATAGTTATATGACTAGTATAAAATCGCACAAATCAAATATTTATATATCTAAAAAATGTATTCTTACAGAAAGAGAGATAGAATATTTATCACTTGCAAGTTTCGGATTTAAAAATAAAGAGATAGCAAAAATTTTATCTGTTACGGTTGGTGGAGTAAAAAAAGCTTTAGAAATTATTTTTCAAAAAATTAACGCAAAGGATAGAGCCAATGCTGTAACAATTGCATTTATTCACAATATGATAAATGTGGATATTTTGAATTATATCGCCGATAAGTACAAAGTTGCTGGCATTACAAATCTTGAGAAATTAAAATAAATATTTTAAGCAACCATCAATATTGTACCGACTGTGATTAAAAGGCAGGCAATAAACATTTTTAGATTTATACCTTCTTTTAAAATTAAAGCAGATAAGGCACTACTCATTGCATATAAAATCCACATTTTTAAAATCTCCAAATATAGCTTAGAATAAATAAACAATGGAAGATAAGCTTAAAAAATCTTAATATCATGAAGTTTTGTTAATCTATATGACAAATTGATAACAATAAAAAAAGGAAATTTTTATCACGTTGTAAACTTTTTTAATTACAAAATTTTTACACAAGGCGGGCAATAAGCGGGCAAATATAACTTTTAGCAATAAAAAGGTTCTTGAGAAAACCTCAAAAGCCTTTTATTTAAGTGGTTGCGGGAGCTGGACTTTCGGAGCTTACGACGAAACAGTGGCTTGTCCACTATAACGTGATGGATAAATTTGAAAGTGGGAATGTTGGTATAATTTAGGTGTTGTTTATATTTTAACCACTTCCATCGTTTTAAGAAAAATTATCCTTTTTATCCTTTATTTATCCTTAGAATTATCCTTTTTCTTTGTTTGAGTGCGGATTTCACCTCAAACATGGACATGGTTTGAATTTTAGCAAAGATAGAAAAAAGATAAAAACTTCTGAGTGGTGGGAAGATGTTCTATCATATTAATAAAATCATTTGACATAACTAATTAATACAAAAACTTAACAAATGTGTAAAAATGATTATTTTTTATTATAATATAGGTTATATAGGGGAAAGTGTGAGTTCAAATATTTTAATCGCAATTAAAAACCTAGTAGAAAATCCTATAATGGAATTAACTTCGCATTATTCAGGACGAAATCGTGCTAATGGCGTTGGTGATGCTTTAGAAAAATACATTAAAGATTTATTTGCAAATACATTATCTTGTGATGATGACTATTTCAGATTGCAAGCTTATAATGATGTTTTTTCTTATACAGGTAATCAAAATAATCCTCCAGATATCATCTTGAAAAATGGAGATGCTATTGAAGTAAAAAAAGTGCAAGGGAATGCTAATGCTCTTGCTTTAAATAGTTCATATCCCAAAGCAAAGCTATATTCAGATAGTACTATGATTACATCTAATTGTAGAAATTGTGAACAATGGACAGAAAAGGACATAATTTATATTGTTGGAAATACCGACGATAGTAGTTTAAAAGAATTATGGTTTGTTTATGGTGATTGCTATGCAGCAGATAAAGAAATATATGAACGTATCAAAAATACAATTATAACCGGCTTACATTCTATTTCTAATATAGAGTTAGCCGAAACAAATGAGTTAGGGAAAATAAAAAAAGTTGACCCTCTTGGAATAACCGATTTAAGAATAAGGGGCATGTGGTCAATCTTTCATCCTAAAAAAGTTTTTAGTTATCTTCCAAAGAAAAAAGAAGATTCTAGATTTGCATTTTATTGTGTAATTAAAGAAAATAAATACAATTCTTTTTCACGAGAAAATAGAGCAAGTTTAGAAAATTTAATTGATAATCAAAAGTTTTTTGTGACTGATTTACAAATTAAAAATCCAAATAATCCCGCTACTTTGGAAAATATTAAATTTTTGGAGTTTTATTATGACTAAAAAAATTGTAAGTTTATTTTCAGGCGCAGGCGGTTTAGATAAAGGTTTTGAACAAGCAGGTTTTGACATAGTATGGGCAAACGAATATGACTCAACTATTTGGGAAACCTTTGAATATAATTTCCCTAATACAAATCTTGATAAAAGAAGTGTCAGAAATGTCCCATCAGATGACATTCCTGATTGCATAGGAATTATTGGTGGTCCACCTTGTCAAAGTTGGAGTGAAGCAGGTGCTTTGCGAGGAATAAATGATTCAAGAGGACAATTATTCTATGAATTTATCAGGATTTTAAGAGATAAAAAACCTTTATTTTTCTTGGCTGAAAATGTTGAAGGAATGTTAGCTCAAAGACATTCAGATGCGTTATCAAATATTAAAAAGTTATTCAAAGAATCAGGATATAATTTAAGTTTTAGATTGATAAATGCAAACAATTATAATGTGCCTCAAGATAGAAAACGTGTGATTTTTGTTGGATACAGAAATGATTTAAATTTAAAATTTGAATTTCCCGAAGTGCAACAATACAAGCCCGTTTTAAAAGATGCAATTTGGGATTTAAGAGAAACTGCATTACCCGCTAAAGAAAAAAATTATACAAATGGCTCAAAGTGTATTATTCCAAACCACGAATATATGATAGGCGGGTTTTCTACAATATTTATGTCGAGAAATCGTGTTAGAGCATGGGATGAACCTTCTTTTACCATACAGGCAGGAGGAAGACATGCTCCTATTCATCCTCAAGCACCTAAAATGACTTTTATTGAACAAAACAAAAGGGAGTTTGTTAAAGGAAAAGAACATCTGTACAGAAGACTATCATTAAGAGAATGTGCAAGAATTCAAACTTTCCCTGATGATTTTGAATTTAAATATTTAAATCTTGCAAATGGCTATAAAATGGTAGGAAATGCAGTTCCTGTAAATATGGCTTATGCTCTAGCAAGTAAGATTATGCAAGACTTAAAGCCTGTATTATCTAAATCTGAAATAGAAGAAAAATTATTAGTTAATTTTTAAAGGAAATATTTATGCAAAAGAATAAAATATTATTATCAGGTTTAGCTTTAGGTAAAGATATAGGATTATGCCCTGTTTGCAATTTTGATTTTGATTGGTTAATACAAAATCCATCATCTTTACTTTGGATTGATAAGATTATAGTTCCTCAAAATATTCTGAATACGATAAAAGATAAAAAATCCTCAAATAATATAAAATTAAATGAAGGAATGAAACTTTTGTTTGAAGTATTAGAAGACAAACGAATACTAGAAATTATTAATATTGAGGACTATATTAGTAATGATGTAGCAAATAAATTATATGAACAAACAAAAAAAGATAGAGATGTTTTAGCTGAGATATTTCCTGAAATAATAAAAAAGGGGAATGATAATTGCCCAGGAGAATTATTTATTGGAGATTATCATTATTGTTCTTCATATGTTTGGCAAATTTATGCGTCATTATTCTTATCTATGCAATTAAATGCTCAAATAATGTTTACACAAGAATCATTAAACTATTGTAAATATAAATTTGGTGCAACAAATAGTCATATTCCAAATTCAAATACTAAAAATCAAGTAATATCAAGCATTTTTAGTTCTTTAGTTCCACCTATTAGGATATTTCCTGATTTTGTATTTAGAACAAAAGAGTATTGCGAAGATTGCAACAGGATTGCTTCATGTGAAAAGGAGTACCTAAAAAAAACCGAAGCTAATATTATACAAATATTTGAATATAGAGAAACTGATGAACTCTTACAAATAAGAGATGTTGTAAATGAAATTATTACAATAAAATCCTCTAAAAACCAAATTATTACCCAAAATGATATAACGGATATTTTATGTGAATACAAAAGCAAGGCTTCTAAAATAAATAAATTATTAAAAAAACATTTTCCTAAAATAGAAAAATGGTCAAATATATCAACATTGATAACTTTACCAATTTGTATAGCAGGAATAGCAACTGGCAATCCAATTGTATCTGGAATATCAGGTATTGCTGCTACAGGAATTAGTTCAACAAAAGCCTTGTTAGAATTGTTAAAAACAAAATATAGTTGGGTTGGTTTTATAGAAAAAAGGTATAAGTAATAATTATTATAATTTTGTAATAAACTTATTGCTAATCGACTATAAAATTCTCATTTCATCTGACACTTTTGCTTAAACCGCATGTCAAATTATAATGGCAGTTTTTAAATTTATTATTTTAAATGTCAGACATTATTAAACTAAGTGTCTAGTTATATCCACATGAGGTTCAAATCCAGCAGAATTTTAACAAAAAAAAAAAAGAGATGAACAAATCATCTCTTTTTATCTAAATGGTTGCGGGAGCTGGATTTGAACCAACGACCTTCGGGTTATGAGGAGCAAAACGCACTATTTTCAACACTTTTCACTTGTAAGCATAATTTATCAGAACTTATCAGAATTCTTTGTTTGCAAATCTTTCAGCCAAACCAACCTTGTCAGAAGTTTTTATCTTTTACCACAAATTATCAGAACTTTTGCAACTTTTTTGTAACCGGTTGCAAATTAAAAATTCCTCCTTTTTATAATAACAAGCCCCCCTATGAGGGTAAATATAAAAAAGATACTGTTCTCAAGAGCTAGAAAAACTCCCGGCTAAATTTTGAAAATTGAAATTTTATTGAAATTTTATTGAAATTTTTTTGCTATACTTATGTTAATTTATAATTGGTAATTATAGGTACAGTTATTAATTTTATAGTTAGCATCTCTGTTGAAGTTGTTTTTTACATATTGTATTTAAAGGTCATGTAAATAATATAATTTTTGAATCGGTGACCTACTAGAATTTTAAATCAATAAAATTTAGGATATTAGAAATATTATTTTTACTTTCTTCTGAAAAATTAAAGTCTCTTTCAGCAAGATACATTTCTTGTAAGGTTCTGTTAAATAGTTTTTTATTATAATTTTTACAACTAGGGTCAGATTCCTTTTGTATATTTAATCTATCTTCTTTTGTTATGCAATCTTCCAATTTAGTATTTTTAGGGATATTGTCTACATCACTTAAAGAAAAAATTTTATCTTTCAAAATATTGCCAAATTCATCCAAATACTTCTTTTTACTTTCCTCGCCAGCCTTATCACCATCTAAAATAATTATAAAACTTTTACCCCAAGCTAAATAATGTTGTATTAACGGAAAAAGTTTTTCACAAGATAAACCTGGTAAAAATTTATATTTCCCATTTTTTCGTTGCAAAATAATTTCTTCAAAATATTTAAGTGTATAGTAGTCATTTTTACCCTCCACCATAACAACATCAGGAATCATGTCTAATTCAGAAGGCTTGTAATCAATGATATCTAAAACTGGTTTAAAATAACTTGTTTGGTCTGGATATTTTGAAATAAATTGTCTATAAGGATGAATGGTTATTTTTGTTTTCTTAGGTGAAAAATCGTCAATATTTTCATCTGTTTCATATGATAATCCTTCATTTTTTACTATATATGTTGTTTCTAGCCATTTGGGATTTATTAAATATTGGCTATGTGTTGTATATATAAATTTACAATTGGCTTTAGCCATTTCAGCTAAACTTTTTTGTAATCTTAATTGCGCAGTAGTATGCAGATTTGAAGCGGGCTCATCTAACAAAAATAAGATATTATTAGATTTTCGATTGCGATATCCTCTGTATTTTGTAAATAAAAGAAACGCAAAAAACCATCTAAATCCAAGTGAACGTTGATTAATAGAGAAGTATCCGTCATCTTCAATCATAAATTCAAGGTAAACTTTATCTATTGTACGGTCTAGTTTAGCTTCAACAAGTATTCTTT
>SAMEA104315429__coassemble_743_pt1 | contig 19915 bp, 18 predicted proteins | sample SAMEA104315429__metabat2_high_PE_022 | metagenome-assembled genome bin SAMEA104315429 (sample SAMEA104315429) | gut metagenome | biome: Monkey gut; feature: monkey-associated habitat; material: faeces | place: China | collected 2013 | reverse complement strand
CCTCGCTCTGTAATTTAGAAGGGCGCCAGCAAAGCTGGCGCCCTTTGGTTAGTTTTATAAACCTAATTCATTTAAGATTTCATTTATTTCTTTTTTTAGATTTGAATCTTTTTTAACTTTTTCTTTTATCTGATCGCTACCATACATAATTGTTTGGTGCTTTTTCTCTAGATATTTAGCTATGTCTTCAAGTTTTAATTTTAGATATTCTCTTGCAATATATGCGATGATTTTTCTAGGTTTTGAAATGTTTGCACTTCTTGCAGAAGATTTTATTTCGCTCATAGAAACATCGTATTTTTTAGTGATTTTTGCAGAAATGTTTTCTATATTAAGCTCATTTCTTTCTTCGCATTTCAATATGTGTTTTGCAAATTCAAGAGAGATTTCTGCATCTTCAAAGGTTGCAAATGCTTCTACCTTATTAAATGCGCCTTCAAGTTCTCTAACATTATTTTTAAAGTTTTTAGCTATGTATTCAAAAACTTCTTTTGGAACAGTTAGATTTTTTGAGTTTGCAATATTTTCTAAGATTTTAATTCTTGTTTCTTCTTTTGGCGGTTGAATTTCTACCACAAGACCTTGCTCAAATCTTGTGATTAATCTATTTGGCATTTCTGGCATATCTTTTGGAAGTCTGTCAGAAGTTAGGACGATTTGTTTATTTGCATTGTGAAGTGCATCAAATGTGTTAAACAATTCTTCCATACATTGTTTTTTACCTTCAAAGAATTGAATATCATCAATCAATAAAACGTCTACGTTTCTGTATTTGTTTCTGAATTTGTTCATTAGATTGCTTTTGTTAAAATCTTTGTTTCTAGCTGTGCTATTGATGTATTCGTTAATAAAAACTTCTGATTTAATACATTGAATTTTTTTATCTTTGATAAGAGCGTGTCCAATTGCTTGCATTAAGTGTGTTTTACCTAAACCTGAACCACCTTGAATGTAAAGCGGATTGTATGTTGCATTCGGATTTTGTGCAACCATTTGTGCTGCTAATTTTGCATTTTTGTTGTTGTCGTCTGTTACAAAATTATCAAATCTGTATTTTAGGTTTAGGTTCATTGATTGAACATAGCCTAAATTTTCTATAGATTTTTTATGCTCTTCTTCTTTTTTTAAAGCTTTTTCTTCTTTTTTCTCTTCTTTTATTTTTGTTTTTTTGATTTTATCAAAGGTTTCTTTGTCGTATTCAAGAGAAACTGTTACCTCTTGATTTAATACTGTTTTGAAACCATCTAAAATTTCAGGGTAATGATTTTTCTTTAAATATTCAATAGCGATAGATTGTCCTGAAATAAGTTTGATTTGATTGTCTTCAAACTCAATTATTTCAAGAGGTTCAATCCAAGTTTCATAAGAAGATTCAGGTATATTTTCTTTCAATACCTTTTTCACATCTTCCCAAATCTTTTCCATTTCGCTAGTGTTCATAGAAATATTTTACAACAAAAATAGTTTATATAAAACAATTCCTGCGCTTATGCTCAAGTTTAATGATTCAACATTGTTTTTCATTTCAATTGTCATTTTTGTTGTGGCAAAGTTTATCAATTCCTCTGTAAGTCCAGAGCTTTCAGCGCCAAACATTACAAGAGTTTTTTCTTTTGTTTGATAATCTTTTAAATCTACTGTATCATCTGCTTTTGGAAGAGTTGCTATTCTATCAAAATCTTTAAAATATTTTTCTAAAACAGTGATATCTTTTATGTTGAAAACTGGTGTTTTCCAAAGGTTTCCGACAGATGCTCTAACACATTTTGGGTTGTAGATATCAACTGTGTCTCCAAAAAGTATGATTGCATCAATGTCTACGGCTGTTGAAGTTCTAAGAATTGTGCCTAAGTTTCCTAAATCGTTTATGTTTTCAAATAGTGCAACTTTTTTTGCATCTTTTAAAATATCAAGATTATATGTTCTTTGAATACCTACGGCAACAATTTCGGGCGCTGAAGTTGTTGTTGAAATTTTTTTCAAAACTTGTTCAGAGACGTAGATGACATTTTTTTCGTCAAATTTATGTTTAGAGCCCTTTTTTAAGAAAATTTTATCAAGCTTAATGTTTGATGAAATCGCTTCTTCGACTGCTTTATAACCTTCTAGCAAGAATTTTTTTGTTTCATCTCTGTGTTTTTTTTCTTGAAGTTTAACAACTTCTTTTACCAAATCATTGTTTACGCTTGTAATTTCCATTATTGAACCTCAAAATCTTTTAACCATTCTTTTTCTGTGTCTGTTAACATATCAAAGTTGATTAATTTTTTTTCGTAGCACATTCTTGAGAATGAATGGATTTTTCTGTTTTTCATATACACAGAATTTTCAAGTCTTACTCCGCCAAAGTCTTTGAAATAAATTCCAGGTTCAATTGTAAAACACATATTGTCTTCTAATATTGTTTTAGAAGACTCAGCAGGTGAAAGTCTAGGTGGTTGTTCGTGAACGCTGATACCTATTCCGTGCCCTAAACCGTGCGAGAATTCAAAGTTTTTAGGTGAAATTTCGTTTAATAAATCTCTTGCAACTTTGTCTATGTCATAACCAGTTGTTTTGTCGGTTATTGGAGTATTAAAGGCATGCAAACTTGATTTTAAAACGGTTGTATAAACTGTTCTTTGTTCTTCTGTTGGGTTGCCTTTTACAAAAACTCTTGTTATGTCTGTTGCATAACCCCCTTCATAATACGCTCCACAATCAATTAGGACAAGCGAGCCGTCCTTCATGATTTCTTTTTCAGAACTCTTTGAATAGTGCGCAAGTGCTGAGTTTTGGTCTTTTGCAACAATTGATTTGAAGGATAATAAATTTGCACCATATTTTTTGAATGCTTTTTCTAAATTTTCTGCAATATCTTTTTCTGAAATATTATCATTATTGTTGATGTATTCTCTTATTTCAAAAACTGCTTTGTCTGTGCGTTTAAAGCATTCTTTGTAGTGTTCAAGCTCTGAATTGGTTTTTACTGATTTCATTTTTGAAATAATATTTGATTGTACAGGTTTTGCAATGCTTTTCATAGCTAAATAATCAGCCATGTTTGTGCTAATTCTGTCAAAATATACTGTTTTTAAACCTTCTAGATTTTTTGAAAAATCTTCTAGCGGTTTAATTTCTATTTTTGAATTTTCAACTTTGTCATTACAGAACAAAATTGCGTTTTCTTTTGTTACTAAAACTTTTCCATTTATCGCTGTTGAATAAGCTTTTGAAAAATCTCTCAAGTTTGTGATATATGAAACCTCTTCAAGATTTGTGAAAAGTTGTGCTTCTCCAGCTTTTAATTGGTTTTGAACTTCTTTTATTTTTTCTGTTGAAGTTAAACCTGTGATACTTTTATCAATTGTAGAAAGAGTTTTGACCTCTTTTGTTGAGTCCTTCATATAAGGGTCTTTGTCTAAAACTTTTATTTCTACGTTTTTGTCTTCTAAAATTGTTTGTAAACACTCGTATCTGTATACAGAAGTCTTTTCTCCTATGATACCAAGTGTTGAATTAGGTTTTATTCTATTTGTAGATTCTTCTAAAAAGCTTTGGTTTTGTTGTAATTTTACAACTGTAATTTTGTCTAAATCACATTCTCTATCGGCTTGTTCGTGGTATCTACCGTCAACAAATAAATAGATATCTCCCTCACAAGATACCAAAGCATCACCAGTTGAGCCAGAAAATCCTGTGAGGTAATATCTAGAATTTTCTTCTAAAACATTGTATTCAACTAAGAATTTGTTAGTCGAATTTATAATTACATAGTCTAAATTATTTTGTTTTAGAAAATTTTGCATAAATTAAGCTTCCTTTGCATCTACTAATTGAATTAAGTGCCAACCGAATTGTGTTTGAATAGGGTTTGAAACTTCACCTTTTTTCATTGAAAAAGCTGCATCTTCAAAAGGTTTAACCATTTGACCTTTTGTAAAGAAGCCTAAGTCTCCACCTCTAGCGCCTGATGGGCAAAGTGAGTGCATTGCTGCGGCATCTTCAAATGTAACTTTACCTGATTTAATTTCTTCTAATAATTGTTTAGCTTCATCTTCTGTTTGTACTAGAATATGGCTTGCTCTAACGCTTTCGTACATAAATTTTCTCCTTTTTTATTTGTATAAAAATATTATATAATAAAAATTCTTGACAAGCTCAAAACCATGATGAATACTAACCTTTCTTCATGTTTTAATTCAAATTGTAACGAATTGTAAAAATAAAAAGCATGGAACTAACAAAAAAAAAATTCTTGAATTATCATGCATGTACAACTATCCCCAAATCTCCTCCCAAGATTATGAAGTACTAGCTGCAGTAGCAGCTATTTTTTTGCCTTCTTATTGAGCTTTGAGACGTTTTTAGAAATTTTATCAAATCATGCTCAAACCATGTCGCCATGCGTGTTTTGACATGTTAACGTTTGTAACAAAAACTTTAATAATTGAGTTTAATATAGCAAAAATTTTGAAAAGAATGTTTTTATTTTTATGTAGGTAGTTTATAAATATTATTTAGTGTGACAAAATGCAATCAGTAAATTCTGTAAATACTAATCAAATATATTTAAACAAATTGGCTCAACCTCAAAACCAAATTGCGTTTAAAGGTGCTCCTGATTTAGAAGCTTTGCGTTCTAAACAAGATGAATTTATTCGTATGTCAGAAAGTTCTGACAGTAATGGTATTATGGGCAAGATTAGTAAATTTGCTTCAAAAGCACTTGGTGTTGCTATTGCATTTACAGCAACTAAAATTTGTTTAGGTAAAGCTGCTGATATGATTACCGGTACTTTAGGTAAAGGTACTGATAAAATCGTTGAAAAAATCGGTGAAAAATCAGCTGAAAATGCCGGTAAAGTAACAAAATTAGTAGATAAAGTTAAAAATTGGAACATAGATAAAATCGTTGTTAATACAATCGCTGGTGGTGCAGCACTTGGTGTTGCAATGAAAGATTTCGGTCTTGTTAAAAAACCTGTTTCTGAACAAACTGAAGATTTAGTTAACAACGCTATTGACAAAGCAACAGACAATAATTATAATAGTTATGACAGTAATCCAACTTCTGGTAGCTACGATGAACCAGATTTAGATGTAGATCATGACGATGATGTGTAGGAAGGTAAGTGTTATATGATTAGACCAGTTTCAAATGTTTCTTTCAGAGCTGAATTACCAAAAATTGATGCTATGGACGCTATTAGCAAAACTCAAAAAACTATGGCAACAATTAATAATTTATCTCAAGGTGCAGATGAATTTAAAAAGAACGTAGAAACCGATAAAGCTGCTTATTCTGATGGTATCACTGATTCTATCAAAGAAGCTGCTAAAGATAACAAAGCTTTAGAACCTTTAGCAAAAGCTGCTGAATCAAAAACTGGTAAAAAAATTGCCGACATCTTCGGTAGTTTTACAGCATTTTGTACTAATTTAGCTGGTGCAGCTACAACAGTTACAAAATAGTTAATTTTAAATATTTTAAGAGGGCGAACGCTTTAGCGTTCGCCCTCTTTTTTTTTTATCTATCTTGATAATCTAAATTCGCATTTTTTCTAAACCATGTTAGTTGTCTTTTTGCATAATTTCTAGAATGCTGTTTGATAAGTTCAATTGCTCTATCAAGTGTAATTTCTTTATCTAAATATTGGATTATTTCATTATAACCAATTGTTGATATTAAATTTTTTATTCTTCCGTGTTTTTTTAGAAGGGTTTCTGTTTCTTGAACTGCGCCCATTTCAACCATTATATCAACACGTTTATTTACTCTTTCATACAATTCTTCTCTTGTCATTCCAATTCCAATCCATTCAACCTCGTAAGGAGCCTCTTTTTGATTAGAATAATTCGACATAGCTTCGCCAAGCGATTTACAAACTTCTATTGCTCTAATAATTTTTCTTTTTTTAGGTTCGACAATCATTTGGTTATAAGTTTTTTCATCAAGAGTTTTAAGTTGTTCTAAAAGATTTTCTATTTCAAATTTTTCAAGTTCTTCTCTTAATTCATAATTTGGTTCAACTCGAGGAAGTGCCCAACCTTCAAGTAGAGCTTTAAAATATAATCCAGTTCCGCCTACGACAATCGGAGTTTTTCCTTTAGCTGAAATATTATTAATAGCAACTGTCGCATCGTCAACATAATTTGCTACGCTATAATCGACTTCAGGCTCCACAATATCAATCATATAATGTGGAACACTTTGCATTTCCTCTTTGGTTGGTTTTGCGCAGACAATATCAAAGCCTTTATAAATTATTCTTGAATCCGCAGAAATTATTTCGCCATCAATTTGCTTCGCAAGTTCAATTGCATAAGCTGTTTTCCCTGATGCAGTTGGTGCTGCTATTGCTATTACTTTTGGTTTAGTCTTCGTGTTCATAAGTATATTTTTTATAGTAATACAAGAATACCAACATTGACATATGAACGATAAAGAAAATATAGATTATTGTCATTATGAAATACAATATCGGATTAAGAATAATATATGAATTTATTATCGCAAAAATGAAATTGATTATAATTAAGCTCAATAATAATGTCAAAATTTTTGGTGATGTAAACGCATCAATGATTGAATACCAAAGAGCTTTGAATACGTTTTTTGTTCTGAACATCAAATAAGGAACCCACATCAAAGTGAATAGAGCATAAATCATTGATGAAACAGTAAACAAAAATAGCCAGCCAGATAATTTTATAATTTGAATATAAGTTAAATCAACAAGCAAATACTGCCAAGTTGAGATATCTTGTATTTGAACCAAGTTGTTTATTGTTAGTCCAACTTTGCCAATGAATTTTAGTGCTATAAAATAGTCTGCTGTATAAACTAATCCTAAAATAGTTAGTGAACATAATATAAAATATATAAATGTTAAAAAGTAATCTGAAACACCTGTTGAGAAGAATTTTAGTAATTCAAAGTCTTTCTTCAAGTCGATAATACTAAAACTAGTGTTTACGATAGCCATTTTTATCATATAGAACCAGCCTGCAAAAAAGATTGCAAACATGATGATTAAAGTTACTAATGAGAAACACAACGAAACAGCGTTAAGTATAGAAGTTCTTGCTGCACCTAGGTATAAAGTTACCGCAATCATAAATATTAGTAGCGGTGAAATACATATTAGGTTTTCGTAAGCTAAATCAAAAGCTTCTTTAAAGCATTTTATCATTATACTTTAGCCTCTTCTTTGTCTGTTGATTGTTGTTGAAGTTTACGTTTTTTTCTTCTCATTAAGTCAACAAATGCTTCAAGTCTTGTGATATAACCAGCTTTACCGGTTTGTTCGTCCATAACCAAACTCAAAATTGGAATATCGTGTTCTTCTCTCATTTTAGGGAAGATATTTTGAGACATAATTTCTGGCATACAAGTAAATGGTGAAATGTGAATGATACCGTCTTTACCTTTTTTATCTGCATAAGCTACGTCTGATACACATTCAAGAGCATCACCACCGATATCTCTCATAAGATAAGGTTTTGCCATTCTTTCTGCTCTTTCCAAGTGAGTTTCTTCATCATTTTTTCTAAAGATTTTTGGAATGATAGCATCTTTTAAGAAACTACCAACAGTAAGGCTTCTTCTTGTTTGAACGCCCATTTTGCCAAGTTCTCTTTCAATATTTTGGTTAGAGAATTTGTCGCAAACTAGGAAGATTTCACCTGTTAAATCAACATATAAAACTTCTCTGTTTGGGTCAATTTCTGTTTTTGCCATTTCTTTGAATACACGTTTTCTGCATTCTTTTAGCATTCTTGTGTTTTTAACGTTTGAAATTAATCTAAGAGCTTTTTTGTAATGTTTTTCAGCTTCACCAAAAACAACTTCTCTTGCTCTGTAATATGACAATGCTGTATCAAGGTCATCTAACAAGAAGATAATTCTTGTGATTAAAACGATTGCTCTAGAGAATAAAACGTAATCGCTTTTACCTGTTAGTCTTTTTAAGAAATCAAACAAACCTTTAATACCGTCATATAAAGACAATTCAATGTAGTTTGCGTGATAACCTAAATCGGCAAGAGCTTCTTGAATATTTGAACCGTATTCGCCAAGTCTGCAAATCCCTGGAGATGTAATCATTGCTACATAATCTACACCACCTTCAATTGCTTCAATAAAGTTACCTAAAATTAATTTATATGGTAAACATACTGCTTCTGGTGAATATTTTGTACCATATGAAAGTGTTTTTTTACTTGTGTATGGTGGAATGTATGGTTCAATTCCAACTTTTCTTAATGCTGCTGCCCAGCCTATACAAATTGTTCCCATATGTGGAAACGCTACTTTTACTCTTTTCTTTTCTTCTTTCGCCATTATCTTATCCTTTAAAACTCAAATCAGGTTTTCTTGCCGCTAGAGTTTCATCTATTTTCTTTACTATTGTTGTTTCTGGTGCTGATTTCACCATTTCTGAATTTTCTTTTGCTTCCTGTGCTATTTTTATCATAACATCAATAAAATTATCTAGCACATGTTTTGTTTCTGATTCTGTTGGTTCAATCATCATTGCTTCGTGTACGATTAGTGGAAAATATATTGTTGGTGGGTGAATATCGTAATCCATCAATCGTTTTGCAATATTAAGAGCTGTTACGCCAAATTCTTCTTTTTGGTTGTCAGCTGAAATTACAAATTCGTGCATACAAGGTTCGTCGTATGGTAATTTGTAGTAATCTTTAAGCTTTTCTTTTACGTAATTTGCATTCAACACTGCATCTTCTGTCGCAAGTTTTAGGTTTTTGCCACATAAAAGAATGTAAGCATAAGCTTTTACAAGCACGCTAAAATTACCGTAAAAAGCTTTAACTTGCCCAATTGAATGTTTCAAGTTGTAGTTTTTGTAATATTTTTCTCCATCAAATTCAACCACTGGTGTTGGTAAAAATTCTTTCAATTCTTCTACCACTCCAACTGGACCAGCCCCTGGACCTCCGCCACCGTGTGGAGTTGAAAAAGTTTTGTGTAAGTTTAAATGTACTACGTCAAAGCCCATTTCTTTTGGGTTTGTATGACCCATAATTGCGTTGAAATTTGCTCCATCATAGTATAACAATGAGCCGTTTTCGTGCATTATTTTTGAAATTTCTAAAACATTTTCCTCGTAAATACCTAAAGTATTAGGGTTTGTCATCATAATTGCTGCAACATCTTTATCAAGAACGGCTTTCAAGGCTTCAATATCAACTTGTCCTTTTTCGTTTGATTTAATTTCAACAATATCAAACCCACAAGTATGTGCGCTTGCAGGGTTTGTGCCGTGTGCAGAATCTGGAATGATAACTTTCTTTCTGTTTTCGCCTTTGACTTCAAAGTATTTTTTCACAATCATCATACCAGTTAATTCACCGTGAGCGCCTGCTGCTGGTTGTAGGGTAATAGCAGACATACCGGTAATTTCTTTTAATGCTTCTTGCAATTTGTACATCAATTCTAATGAGCCTTGAGTGTCTTCTTCTGAAGCTAAAGGGTGAATATTTAGAAAGTTTTCTAAATTCGCCAAATATTCGTTAACTTTCGGATTATATTTCATTGTGCAAGAACCTAGTGGATAAAAACCTTTCTCTATGCAAAAGTTTTTATCTGAGAGTTCTTTAAAATGTCTCATTGCTTCTAGTTCTGTAACTTGTGGCAAATCAAGAGGTTGTTCTCTTAAAAATGATTTGTCTATGCAAGTACATTCTTTTTTATTTTCTTTTAAACTTTTTATATCTTTTTCAAAAATTGTTGTCATTCTAAATCATTCCTTGTTCTGCAAGTTGTTTTTTTATTCTGTTAAGTCCATTTTGTATAATTCTAGAAATTCTGGACTCTGAAATCTTGTATTCTTCCGCCATTTCTCGAAGTTTTTTATCATTGAAAAATTTTTGTTCAATAAACTCTTTTTCTCTATCTGGAATATTTTCCATAGCTTTTAGAATTTTATTTTTCAATTGGAAAAACTCATAAGTTTCTTCGGGGTTTCTGCTACTATCCTTAATTTGTGTAGGGTTGTCTGCTTCTGCCATTTCGTCAATTGAAAGAATTGATTTATAAACAGCTTCTCTCAATTCTTCGCCTGATTCCATATCAAGTTTTTTTTGTTTCAACGAATACCATCTATAGCGTCTTCTGACTTCGTTTCTTATCGCCCATTTCATTGCTGTAGAAAGGTATGCGTTGTTATAATCCTCTGGTTTTCCGTTTTTCAATAGAATGTAGAGAGTGTGTGTATTAAGATTAACAAGCTCTTGATAATCAACAATATGAGAACCAGTTGAAAGCTTTGAGTATTCAACCTTTGCAACTGTTTCTATCAAGTCTTTGTATTCTCTTAAATCAATAACTTGTTTTTGAGTTGTTTGCATTTACGTAAATAATCCGATATAACTTGTTATTCCCTACATTTTTAGTCTACATCAAAAATGCTTTCTTAACTACAAAATTTAAAATTTTTGGCAATATTTTTTTACATAAAACAAAAGGGCGAAGTTACTAGTAACTTCGCCCTTTTGAAATGTTTTTACAAATTAATTATTCAGCTAATAATTTGTTTGCTGCAACAGTTAATCTTGATTTTTTTCTAGCTGCTGTGTTTTTGTGTAAAATACCTTTTGATACAGCTTTGTCGCATAATTGGTAAGCTTTTGATAAAGCTACTTTTAATTCATCTTGATTTTTTGCTGCTGCTAATTCAAGAACTTTTTTCAATGCAGTTTTGATAGATGTTTTCATTGCAACATTTTGAACTCTATTTTTTTCTGCTACTAAAATTCTTTTCTTTGCTGACTTAATGTTTGCCATTTTATTTTCCCTTCTTTCTTAACATTGTGCGTTTAATGACTACGCAACTTGTTGAGGTTTGGTGAGTATCTTTATTTTAGTACAAAAAAATATTTTTCAACATGCCTTTTTTAAATTTTGTAACATTATTATAATTATCATCTTAAATGACTATAGAAATAATTATTTTTTGGTATATAATCCATGTAAGTGTAGATATAGTTTACAAATTACTAACATATATAAAGAGAGAACGGAGGCACTATATGGCACTAGGACAATTCGTTTTTATGCTACACAGTCATTTACCCTATTACAGAAAAGCAGGTATGTGGCCGTTCGGTGAAGAAAACTTATATGAATGTATGGCTGAAACATACGTTCCATTGTTAAATGCTATCAGAGAATTATACGACGAAGGTATCAAAGCTAATTTAACTGTTGGTATCACTCCTATTTTGGGTGAACAACTTATTGACGAACATTTAAACCAAGGTTTTGTTGAGTATCTTGATTCAAGAATTAAAGCGGTTGCAGAAGATTTGGAAAGATATCCTGATCCAGCTGTTCCACATTCTCAACACTTGAAATACTTAGCAGAATACTATTTCAAACACTTTAACAAATTGAAAGACGATTTTGTTAATAAATACGAAATGAACTTGATTAAATATTTCAAAAAATATCAAGATTTAGGTTGTATTGAAATTACAACTTCTGGTGCTACTCACGGATTTTCTCCATTGTTAGCAACAGATTCTAACTTGAATGCTCAATTCAAAGTTGGTTCAGATACAACAAAAAGATTATTCGGTAAAAAAGCAATGGGTGCTTGGTTGCCAGAATGTGCTTATAGACAAGGTTATGAGTATACTGGTTCTGACGGAAAGAAAAAATGGAGACCAGCTATTGAAGTAACATTGCAAAATAACGATATTCAATACTTCTTTACAGAATCACACGTTATCGAAGGTGGTAATTCTATCGGACACAGACGTGTAGTTGGTATGTACGGTAATATTGAATATATTCCATTACCAAAACGTGAATTAACTGGTTATGACACATATTCAGCATACTGGTTACCAGATGCACAAGTTGCTGTAATGGGTAGAAACGATAGAGCTGGTTACCAAGTTTGGTCAGCAGCAGACGGTTACCCAGGCGACGGTTGCTTCAGAGAATTCCACAAAAAAGACGATAAATCTGGTATGCAATATTGGAGAATTACTTCTTCTACAACAGATTTAGGCAACAAAATGCTTTATGATCCAGTTTTGGCACAAAATAAAGTATGTGAAAACTCAGACCACTACACTCACTTAATCGAAAACTTGTTGAGAGATTACAAAAATTCTCACGACGGTAAAGAAGGTTTAGTAATGGTATCATTCGATACCGAGTTGTTCGGACACTGGTGGTTTGAAGGTGTTGAATTCATTAAACAAGTAATCAAAAAATTACACGATTACCACAAAGATGTTGAAATGATGACAGCAGGCGCATATCTTAAAAAATACCCACCAAAAGAAGCTATTCAAATTCCAGAATCTTCTTGGGGACAAGGTGGTCATTTCTACGTTTGGATGAACCACTTAACAGAATGGATGTGGCCAATTATTCATTCTTGTGAAAAACGTATCAACGATATCGTTGCAAAATATGAAAAGAAACCAGAAGATAAATTGTTATTAAGAGCTTTGAGCCAATTGGCTAGAGAAAATTTATTGCTACAATCTTCAGATTGGCCTTTCTTAATCACAACATGGCAAGCTAAAGATTATGCAACAGATAGATTTAGAGAACATGTTGACAGATTTGAACTTATCGCTGATATGATTGAAGCTGGTAATATTGATGAAGCTAAATTACACGAAATCGAAGAAATTGATAACTGTTTTGCAGATATTGATTACAGAGTATATCTTCCAATCGAAGAAGGTGTAATTCCTCAACAAGCTAAAAAGCTTCAACCATTATATGAGAAAAAGTTAGGTAACTTAGAATAATTTAACAAGGGCGAACGCAAAGCGTTCGCCCTTCTAATTAAAGAGGCGAAGCCGAAGGCTTCGCCTCTTTAATTTATTCAATTTTTATATCACATAACTGTATACGTGTTGAATATGTTTTCTGTAATCATCTTTGTTGTGAAAAGAGATTGAGAATTCGCAAACATTTTTTCCTTGCATTTGAGCATCTTTCAGTGGTAGAGGTGGGCCAGCAGGAGTTGAACGTGCAGGGTTTTTAGGGTTTGAGATAATACCTGTTGCACGTAGGAGTGTTATTGCGATTGTGTTTTTGAAGATTTCGTATTCAGTAAGTCCTTTTGTTACAATGCCTATTCCGTTTGCGTTAACGTAACGTTGCATTGGTGCAGTATTTGTTTGGGCTTCTATGCCTTTTGATTGCGGAAGATTTTTTCGCATGTCATAATCTGGGTCGAAGGTACGTTTTATAAGTTCGTTCATATCTTCGGAATACGTTTCTATAACTGGGTTAGAAGTGTTTATAACTGCTTGTACTTTGTGATTTTCTTCTTTGTTTTTGTAGATTACTTTAAAATCTAAACTGTCTGAATTTTTATCTAAAGAGACGTAGATTTTAGAGTTTTCGGTTTTTAATTTTAGTGTGCAACGAAGATTTCCTTTTAATTCAATTTTAGAAGAAGTTATTTCTTCAATTTTTCCATAATCATTGACTTCTGGTGCGAAGTTGTATGTGTCGCCCAGGTCTTTAAAATCACGGATTTCTAGGAAGTTTTCGTTGTTGTTTACTTTAATTTTTCCGTTTGTTATTTCAAGACTAATTTTAGAATTCTTGATATAATTATCGCCAATTTCTAAGTCAGTTTCACTGTTGCTTTGTACTTTTTCACGCATTTCAGTAGGTTGAAGGTCTTTTACTTCAACTAGATATGTGTAAATATTTCTGAAATCTTCTGTGATAGGTATTCTTAGTGTGTCTTGAAGAATTTCGTTTTCAAAACCTTTGCGTGTTGAAATTTTTTGGAATGGAAGTTCAAGCTCTGAGTCAAATTCTATGATGCCTGAATATGGTTCATCTCCAAAGTTTACAACGAACGCATCTGATAATTTGAAATGAACTTCGTCAAGGATTGTTTGCGCTATTTGAAGAACTTTTTTGTATTTTAAAGTATTTTCAAAATGTACATCATCTGTAGAACAACCACAAATGCCGTCGTGCGCCATATTTTCTATTAATAATTTATATGCGTAAGTAATTAAACTTTCGTATTTTAGATTAAAATGTTTTTGTGCTCTGTCTGCTAAATCAAGCATATACGAAGCTTTTGCACGTAATTTTTTTAAGTCCATTCGGGCAGAATAACAACCTTGCAAGATAAAGGTTAAAGAGTTGTCTCTAAGTTCGTCGTTGTGTTCATAGGTGAAATTGTCTTTGACTTCTTCAAAGTAGTCAAATGGAGAGCCTAAAACGATTTGATAATCGTCAAGGAGAGCGTTTACTTCTCTGATTTGAGAAGATATGTTTTCTGGAACACCTAAATGGTCTGCGCCGATAGGCATTAATAATGTGTTTGAAGATTTTTCTGCAATTTTATCAAGATTTGATTTTAAAAAATTTGCTTTTTCTTCGATAGTTAAATTTGTTGCGAAAATGTCCATAAAATAACCACGAACAAGGTTAATGCAATCTATTCCCATGTATTTGAATTCAGCTGGAAAATCTCCGCAACCACGCCAAACTACGGCTTTGTTTATTCCGTATTTCTTGAATAGAGCTGGAATATTTTTGCTGTGCCCGAAGGTATCTGCAAGATATCCGATAAAATCTTCACAGCCAAGCTCTTTTGATAATTTTAAACCGATTTCTAAGTTTTTTTCAAAGGTTGTTTTGTCGCATAAATATTCATCAACAAGACAGTAACAAGGACCTATGAAAAGACGTTTTTCTTTGATTAATTTTTTTACTAAAATTTCTTTTTCTGGTCTGATTTTTAGATAATCAAGGATTGCGCCGACTTGACCGTCAAAATAGAATGACGGAATTTTGTTTGCTTCAAGCATATCCAAAACATTGTCAAACACTCTCAAGAGGCGAATTCTAAATATTTCAAATTCTCTGTACCATTCTCTGTCCCAGTGTGTGTGTAAATATGCGATAACTTTTTTCTTCATGTATATATTATACCACTTTTTATAAGTATTTAATACTTTATTAACATGATTGACAAAGTTTGAAAAATCTGTACAATGAGTTTATGGCATTAGTATATTTAAGTTTAGGATCAAATAAAGGAGACAGAGTTGGCTTTATTCAGCAGGCAACAAGCTTGTTGAACGAAGATAAACAAGTTAAATTGATTAGAACATCTGCTTTTTATGAAACTGAGCCATGGCAAACTGATTCTAGCAATTGGTTTGTAAATGCCGTTATTGAGATAAAAACTGAGTATTCTCCAGAAGATTTGCTAAAATTATGTAATCATGTTGAAGCAAAATTGGGTAGAGATAGAGAAGCTGAAGGTTTTTATGGTGATAGAACAATCGATATTGATATTTTGTTCTATGATAAAGAGATTATTTATACAGAAAATTTAGTAATTCCTCATAAATATTTCCATAAGAGAGCTTTTACTTTGGTTCCAATGTTGGAGCTTTCGCCAGATTTTGTTCACCCAGAGTTGAAAAAATCTGTAATGGAATTACATGAAGAATTAGAAAACCCAGAAATGGTATTTTTATATGGCACAAGGGTTGACATCTAAACCTAGAGTTGCAATTATTGGTGCTGGACCAGCGGGTTGTATGTGTGGAATTACGATTGCAGATGATTGCGACGTAACTCTTTTTGATATGTCAGAACCGCTTTTGACACTTTTGCCTACTGGTGGTGGAAGATGTAATTTGGCACATAATGAATTTGATTTTAAAGAATTGGCGAATGCTTATCCAAGGGGTGAAAAATTTTTGTATTCACCTTTTTCAAGATTTTCTACGAGTGATACTTTAGAATTTTTTGATAAAATTGGGGTTAAGACTTATGCACAAGATGACGGAAGAATTTTTCCTGTTTCTAATTCTGCTAAAGAGGTTAGAAGTAAAATGCTTGCTAAATTGGATAAGGCTAAATTTTTAAAAGAAAAAGTTTTAGGTGTTCAAAAAGTAGATGAAAAATTTTACGTAAGAACTATAAATAATAAATATATATATGATTATGTTGTGGTTGCAATTGGTACTCACTATGGATTGCAATTTCTAAATAAATTGCCACATAAATTAATAGAACTTAAACCTTCTTTGTGTGGCCTAATCACAAAGTATGATGTTTCTGCTCTAAAAGGAGTAGTTTTGAAAAACGTAATACTAAGATATAAAAAAATAGCTCTTGAGGGTGATATGCTATTTACGAACAATGGAATTTCTGGACCTGTTGTTTTTAAGTTATCCTCAATAAACTCAAGAATTAGTTTTCCATATTTGGTAAAAATTCAGATAATAAAAGATTTGGAAAATTTTGAAAAAAGACTGGAAGAAACTGGTGATAAGGCTTTGCATAATGTTATTTCTGAATTTGTGCCAAAATCTTTTACTAAATTTTTGTTGAATTATTTAAAAATTGATGAAAATATCAAAGTTAAATCTTTAAATACTAATACTAAAGTATTACTTCTCGAGACTGTTAAGGGGCTAGAGCTAGAGGTTGTAGGTACTCGAAAAGGCGGAGAGACAGTGTTTTCAGGCGGTGTGGATTTGGGTAAAATTGACTCGAATTTCAAATCAAAATTAGTTGATAAATTATACTTCTGTGGTGAAATACTAGATGTAGACGGCTTTTGCGGTGGATATAACCTGCAAAACTGTTGGAGTAGTGGGTGTTTGGCTGGTGTTGATATCCTTAAAACCATGTAGGGACATGGGTTTTAGATCGTTTTCTAAAACGGTTGATTTTACTGCGTTTTAGCTTTTTGTTATGCTTTATTTTATTAAGAAATGTAACATGTTTTTCTAATATTGTTATAAAGAACTAATACTATGGTATTATATAAATGTAAGCATTATGCTTTCCAACTACTTCTTTTAGATGACATTTATCATAATATGTTGATTTTAGAATGAGTTAGTGATAGCATAACTGTATTAATCGCAACTAGTAATAAAGGATTAGATATGAACAATAGATCTGGTTTCACTCTTGCAGAAGTTTTAATCACATTGGCTATCATCGGTACTGTTGCCGCAATGACTATCCCAACATTGATGACAAACACTAATAAGATGGAATTTAAAACAGGGTTTAAAAAGATTTTATCAACAACAAACCAAGCAATTACTATGAGTGTTGCTTTGAACTATGTTGATTTTTCAGACACTACTTCTCAAGATAGTAATCCTACAACATCAATTTTAGGTATCTTTTTAAGTAGAATGCATGTTACAAGAACTGCTCAAGGTAATAGCGCAGATACATCTGTAAACCGTATGTTCGGTGGCGGTGCTTCTAGTAATTACACAGTGTTCTTTGCAGATGGTATGACTTTATCATTCCCAACAAATTCTACTAGATGTAGGGTTGCTGACGCGAATGGTGCTAACGGTAACCTATGTAGAGCAATCGTTGACGTAAACGGTACTCGTCCTCCAAATATTTTATCAAACTGTCAAGGTACTGCTGTTAAGAGTGCTACTGCAGATAATCAAGGTGTGTGCTCTCCAACAAACGCTGGTATCTTTGACCAATTCTCAATTATTTTGGCAGACCAAATGGTTCAACCGAATGGTAGATGTGCAAAGTACGTTTTATTTGAAAACTAATAAAAGTTTAAATGTTTAAAAACCAAAAAGACCATCTTTTAAAAGATGGTCTTTTTGTATGTAGGGTAAGGATATTACGAGCGAAGAATTAGTGAGTGGTGAGTGGTGAATAGTGAATAGTGAATAGTGAAGTAGTATTATTCCCTTCTCCCAATGATGGGAGAAGATGTCCGAAGGACAGATGAGGGTTTACTTATATTTACCCTCACCGAAATTTTAAAGTTTCAAGCAAAGCTTTTAACTAAAAATTTCTCCTCTCCCCTTCGTGGCGAGGGATATAAATTCCCCTTATAAACATTTATTAAAAAACTTGCATTTAATTGTAAATTTTTGTATAATTTTTATGTAAAATACATAATTTCTTTAATAAATTTTAATCCACATAGCAATTATTTTGATGTCATGGTTTTTATATTTATATAAGTAAAAGTAAAGGTTATTATAGTTTGAACAAATCAGATATTATTAAAGCAGAAAAAGAAGTTTTATATAACAAATCAATGGTTTCAAACCCAATCGCTCGCAAAGGTTTACCTTCTCGCACGCCTGTTAATGCTAACAGAGCTTCTTATAATAGACTTTACTGTGGTTACAACCAAGCATTTAACACTGTTAATACTTCTTCTGAATTAGATTACAGCGAAGTTATCAAGTTCTTAAATGCTGCTATTTCTGGCAAAACTTCTGTTGTAGATTTCTACAACTCTTTACATAATTTTATGACTAAAAAAATCAATTGCTTCTTTACTGCAATTGGTTTATTCCAACCTCAATCAAAATGTATTAACATCAAATTGACTGATAAAGTTGGTGGTACTTACTCTTCAAGAGTTTTCTTATCAGATGATTCTAACCCAATCGTTGAATGTTTCAACACTCAAAAACCTGTTGTTAAACACGATTCTAAATTCTTGAAATTATCATATTTACAACAACCAAAAGTTGCTATCTTACCTCTAATGTCTGTTAACGAATGTTTAGGCGTTATGATTATTGGTGATAACAACGTTAACGAAAATGCTGATTTATATTCATTAATCTCTAATCACTATGCATTATTTATGCACAATGCAGATTTATTAGAAAAAGCTAATGAACACGCAAACACAGATAGCTTAACTTCTTTACATAACCACAGAGGTTTCCAAGAAATCTTATCTCAAGAATTAGCTAAAGCTGAAAAAGCAAATTCTGAAGTTTCTGTTGTTATGATGGACGTTAACAATATCTCTAAAATCAACAGAGAATTCGGTCATGCTAAAGGTGACGAAATTATCAAATTGGTTGCTCAAAAAGTTAAACAAAATATCAGAGATATCGATGTTGCTGGTAGATACGGTGGTGATGAAATCGCTATCATCTTACCAGAAACTTCTATTTCTGAAGCTAAATATATCGCAGAATACTTAACTTACAGCTTATCTTGCTGTTTCGTTGATGATATCGGACCTGTTAAAGTTTCTGTTGGTATCGCTAATTACCCTCAATGTGCTAAAGATCAAGAAAAATTATTAATCTTAGCTGAACAAGCTATGTATATTTCTCAATCTAAAGGTTACAAAGATGGTATGAGCGCTATCATCAGTTCTTCTGATTTCAATTTCTGGGACGATATGGCTCTTAAATCTTTCGCAGATGTTGTTACTAAACGTCATTCTCAATTAGGTATCAACTTTGAAGAAGAATTATTACACAAATTCAACAATGAAGATATAATTTCTCAAACTCACTTAGAAGAAATGGCTACATCTTTGGCTGGTGCAATTGATGCTAAAGACCCATATACAAAAGGTCATTCAACTTCTGTTTCTAAATATGCTGAAGCTCTTGCTAGAGCAATCAATTTACCAGAAAATGAAGTTAAAAGAATTTCTCTAGGTGCATTGTTACACGATGTAGGTAAAATCGGTATCCCTGAAAGCATCTTGAAAAAACCAACTCACCTTTCAGATGAAGAATGGGAAGTTATGAAACAACACCCTACAATCGGTGCAGAAAAAGTATTGATGCAAAATGAAGCATTGAAAGACTTGATTCCAATGGTTAAATACCACCACGAACATTACGATGGAACAGGTTATCCTTGCAAACTAAAAGGCGAAGAAATTCCTCTTTCTGCAAGAATCGTAGCAGTAGCTGATACTTACCACGCTCTAATCAGTGATAGACCTTACAGAAAAGGTTTGGGTGTAGAAAAAGCTTGCGAAATCTTGAGAATGGGTGCAGGTGTTCAATGGGACGCTGAATTGGTTAGAAAATTCATTCAAATCGCTCCATCAATTTCTACAACAATCTAGTTGTTATAAATGTTTTAAAAGAGGGCTGGTTTTCAAAGAAAACCAGCCCTCTT
>SAMEA104315429__coassemble_713_pt1 | contig 20704 bp, 22 predicted proteins | sample SAMEA104315429__metabat2_high_PE_022 | metagenome-assembled genome bin SAMEA104315429 (sample SAMEA104315429) | gut metagenome | biome: Monkey gut; feature: monkey-associated habitat; material: faeces | place: China | collected 2013 | reverse complement strand
TGAACCAAAAGGTCGCGAGTTCGAATCTTGCCTCGCGCGTTTTTTAAAAAGAGTCTTCGGGCTCTTTTTTTATTATAATGTTGGGGTAGAAACCCCAACCTACAGATAAATCAAATTATGAATAAATTTTCTTAACAGAAAAGGGTTATTAAATAATGAAGTTATTAGCATGGATATTATCGATAATATGTTTTTTAGTTTGTACGCCTATTGCAAGTTTTATTAGTCTAATCGTTTTTAAATCTTTTTATGTAGAAATTGGAATTTATAATATAGTTACTTATGTTATATCAATATTATGTGGAATTGCTGCTGCATTTGAATTAGCAAAAAATGTATTTTTTGCAATTGATAATAAGAAAAAACTGTAATTATACAAAATAAAAGAACCACCCAAATATATTACAGACATAACCGAATATATGATGAGTGGTTTTTGATTGTTTATAACCTTACTGCCGAGTAGGGCAGGGGCTAAACAATCTACTAACATTATAACAAATATTGTAATCTTCTTCAACCCTAAAATGTAGGTTGGGGTTTCCACCCCAACAACATTTATAGTAAAATCAATGTATGAATTACAAACGAGTTTTTATTCCAAATAGTTATATTCATTTAATTTTGGTATCATATAATCGTAAAAATATTTTTTTAGATAACATTGAATTACTTCGTAAATCTTTTTCAAACGCAATGAAATATTTTAATTTTGAAATAGTTGCCATTTGTGTTTTACCAGAGCATATACATGTCATTTTAAATCCTGAAAATATAAATGATTATCCCAAAATTGTTACTTCAATAAAATATTATTTTTCTAATAATTTTTCTGTTGGGGTAGAAACCCCAACCTACGGATATGTTAATAAAAAAGAAAAAGGCATATTTCAAAGAAGATATTTTGAACATACAATTATTTCGGAAGAGGATTTAACAAATCAAATCAATTATATTCACTATAATCCAGTAAAGCATAGTTTAGTGGAAAGTGTAAAAGATTGGGAATATTCTTCTTTTCATAAATTTGTAAAAAATAATTTATATGATATTAATTGGGGTTCAGCAAAAGATATAGAAAATATAAAAGATATCAATTTTGAATAAAATGAACTTATTTTCAACTAACTGGAACCAAAATCCAGCGTCAAAAATAAGTCCTAAATTAATTATATCTTATTTTTTAATATACATCAATTATTCTTTATAATTATTTTGTAAAACTTTTTTAACAAAATATAAAGTTTAAATCTTTTTATCCGATAAGGCAGATATGCGTATCGGTAATATTACAAGTTCATTTAGTATATGCTCTATTGATGCAGAAGAAAAAGAAATTATGCGTCGATTATTGGCATACGGTATTCAGCCAACAGGCAACAAATCCGCTGATTTAGCAAAGCTTCGTCAAATCGAAGAGCAAAAAGCTAAAACCGAAACAGTCGCATCAAACAAATTTTACACAGTTTCTTCTTCCGAAATGGAAAAAATGATTGAAAAAAGAAAAGGTGCAACAATTCTTGGTGATTACAACAAGATGATGTTTAACCTTCGTTCATAAGTTTATCGTATTCACGTTTTATTTCTTGAATATCCTGCCACATAAGCCATTTAGGGCTTCCTTTTTCACGTGAATCATTTCTCAACAAATATGATGGGTGAAAAATTGGCATAATTTTTGTATTCTCAAAGCCATACTTTTTACCGTCAAACCATTTTCCTCTAACCCTTGTGATACCGCCAACATTTCCCAAAATAGATTGAACAGCAACGCCACCACAAAGTAACATAATCTTCGGATTAATAATTCTAATTTGCCCGTCCAAAAACTCTCTACAAGCCTCTTTTTCTTCTGGCAAAGGATTTCTATTTTCAGGTGGTCGACATTTTATCGTATTACAGATATAAACATCTTTTTCTCTTGAAAGTCCAACACAATTAAATATCTTATCCAAAAGTTGACCAGCTTTTCCTACAAAAGGTTTACCCTTAACATCTTCCCAATACCCAGGAGCTTCACCAATTAGCATAAGATTATGATTTGCTTTTCCGTCAGAAAAAACAACATTCGTGCGTGATTTTGCCAAAGGACATTTCTCACACTTCAAACATTTTTCTTTTATTTCAGCTAATTCTTTTTCCATATTTTTATTTTACATCAACCAATTTATTAATTAAAAGTTAAATTTTTATCAAAAAGATTTTTTTAGTATAAAATATAATTAACAGAAAAAAGAAAAGGGGTGCAAAATGTATCACGTTTATAAAAAAGAAAAAAATGTTTACGACGCAAAAGTTTTATTAGGTGATTACAAAGATTTGGACGAAGCTGATAAAAGAATTGAAGAAGAATTAGCAAAAGATCCAAACTTCAAATATTCATTAGAAGAAACAACAGGTCATGTTAATAACTACGGCGATTTAATCGTAGATATTATCGAAGAAAACTAAAAAGTTTAATCGACAAAAGAAGGCGAAGTTTTTTCAAAACTTCGCCTTCTTTTTATTGTATTAAATTATTACTACTCGCGCTCTGGCATAAGAACTGAAATTGTTGCGTTTTCAATATTTAGATATCTTTTTGCACAATCTTTCAAATCATCAATTGTGATATGTTCTAAAACGTCTAAATAATCAGATACAAGTGCCAAATCATCGCATACAGTCATATAATAACCAATATTTTCACCAATTTCAGAAACTGTTTCTGCGTTATAAGCAAATTTAGATTTTGTCTTTTTAACAGCTTTTTTGAATTCTGCTTCTGTTATATCTTCTTTAATTTTTTCCAACTCAGCTTTAACTTCTTTTAGAGCTTCTTCTTTCTTTTCAGGCTTAAAATTACCTTGTACAAAGAAGTTTGTGCCGTCTTTAAAGATATAGTGTTCAGCATTAATCATGTTGAAAATAGGATTTTTAGGTTTTTCAATCAAGTTTTGATTTAATCTGCAACTTGAACCGTCGCCTAAAATTATTGCTAACATATCAAGCATGATTGTATTTTTCAAATCTTTTGCAATTGGACCAAGATATCCAAACATTAAAAATGCGGAGTTAATATGCGCAGTATTCTCAATATATTTTGTGTGTTGAGTAGGTTTATCAATTTCGTAAGTTGGATTTTGGTAGTTTTCTCTACCTTTCCAATCAAATTCTTTAATAACCTTATTCAAAATTTCTTCGTGGTTAAATTCACCTACAATAATAGTTGTAATATTATTTGGAGTGTAATGCGTTTTATAGTAATTCATAATAGCAGATTGAGGAACTTGTGAAATAATTTGAGCTGTTCCGATTACATCTCTTTTATAAGGGTGAGATGTGTACATATTATGATTTACTGTATTATAAACCTTTGTCCAAGGTTGGTCTTCACGCATTCTAATTTCTTCGATTACAACGTGTCTTTCACGTTTATCTTTTACGTTTTTATCGTTCAAATCAAATTCTGAACCAATTTCTTCTGGTGGAAGAGTTGGGTCAATCATCATATCCGCATGAAGTTCAATTGCTTCGTAAAAATCTTTATTGCCAACACCTTTTGGTAACGTTACATAGTAAAATGTATAATCTTTCCAAGTTGCAGCGTTTACGATAGCACCTTTTGCTTCAAGAATTCTATCAAAATCGCCTGCCTTGTGTTTATGAGTACCTTTAAACATCAAGTGTTCAAGAAAATGTGAAATACCGTTGTTTTCATCATTTTCATTTATAGAACCTGTTTTAACCCAAGAACTGATATTTACTAATCCACCATCTTTATGAGCTAAAACAATTTTGTGTCCGTTGTCTTGTTCATAAACTTCTACATCTTGTGTTAAGAATGGGTATTTTACTAATGTTTTCTTCATACAAAATTTTCCTCTTTTACTGTATTATATATCAAAATCTTAAAATATAACAAAAATTTTTGTTATAATGTATAATAAATATATGAATATTATAGACAAATTAAAAAACAAAGTAATAGTTTCAGTCCAAGCAATGCCTAATGAGCCTTTATACAAAGAAGAGTGCATGATTGCAATGATGCAATCAGTTTTAAAAGGTGGCGCTGGTGGACTTAGAGTTGCTGGAGCTAGAGACGTAAAAAATGCAAAACAACTTACAGATGTACCAGTAATTGGGCTTACAAAACCTGATTCAATTCCTGCGAACTGGCAAGAAATAGTTTATATAACTCCAACGCTTAAAGAAGTTAAAGAACTTATTAGAGCTGGCGCTGATGTTGTAGCTTTTGACGGTACTTTGAGAAAAAGACCAAACTGTACAGTAGAAGAAATTATCAAATTCATAAAAACTCAAAACAGAGTTTCAATGGCTGATATTTCAACACTTGATGAAGGTATTGCCTGCGCTAATATGGACGTTGATATTTTATCAACAACTCTTTCTGGCTATACTCAATACTCTCCACTTAAAAACAACGAACCTGATTTTGAATTATTAGAAAATCTTGTTAAGAACACTTCAAAACCTGTTGTTTTAGAAGGTAGAATTTGGAAACCAGAAGAGGTTACAAAAGCTTTTGAATTAGGCGCTCACTGCGTTGTAATCGGTTCTGCAATTACAAGACCACAATTAATCACAAAAAGATTTATACAAAGATAAGAATAGAGGAAAAATGAAAGCACTTGCAATAGATGTTGGTGGAACAAAGATTTATGCCACAATTGTTGACGAAAAAGGTAATATTGTTGCTGATATTGAAAAATATCCAACACCTTATGATTTACAAAAAATTGAAGATATTTTTAGAGAAATCATATCTAAACACGAAGACAATGTTGATGTTATTGCATTTTCAACTGCAGGTGCTGTAAATCTTGATTGCACACATATAAACAGCTCAACAGGTAATATGGTTGCAGGATACAGTGATTTTGATTTTCAATCACTATCATCTAAAAAAAGAGTTTATGTAGAAAACGATGCAAATTGCGCAGCTTGGGCAGAACACGAAATCGGTGCTTCAAAAGGAATGCCAAACGCTATTATGATAACACTTGGAACAGGTGTTGGTGGCGGAATTATCTTAAACAACAAATTATTCAAAGGTAAATCTGGCGCTGCCGGCGAAATGCACTTTAAAATGTACCCTGACAAACGTAGAAAATGTACATGTGGAGCTTACGACTGCTTTGAAGCATACGCATCAGGTACAGGTTTGAGAAAAACAGGTGAAGAAATTTCTAAAAACCCTAATATAACAACGTATGACATTGTTGAAGGTATGCAAAAAGGCGACAAATTAATGACAGAAATCTTCAACAAATGGCAAGACCATATTCTAGCTGGGTTAATAGGATTGACTAATTTATTTGATCCTGATTGTATTGTATTATCAGGTTCTATGGCTCAATTTGTGGATACTGTTTATCTTGAACAAAAAACTAATGAAGAAATTATCGTTCAACCAACAAAAGTTTTGAAAGCTACAGCAGGTAACTACGCCGGTATGATTGGCGCTGGCTTGTTGGCTTTAGGAGCTATTAATGGGTAAAGCTTTTAAAAGAGGAATGAACAAAAGTCGTAATAATCAATTTGAAACAATGTCAAGAGAAGAAGCTGTTAAAAAAGCTGTTAAATCCTTGAAAAAACACGACGTTGACGAAGATTTGATAACACTTTTTGGTCTATCTTCTGAAGAACTTTTAGAAGCAGGGGCTTCTTACGAAGAAGTTAAAGGTATTGAAGGTATTTTGAATGACTAAAATTTTTTCAAAAATTTGGTTTTGGCTAGAAAATTCCAGAATTTTCACAATACCAATGTCTGTTTTTTCGTGGCTTGTAGTTTTCACTTACGCATTTTTTCACGGCGGAAATATTCTAAATGGTATTCTAGCGCTGATTGGCATTTGTTGCGGACAATTAGCAACAAACCTTTTTGACGATTACGTTGATTATAAAGTTTTGACTAAAAAAGGTACACTTCATAAACAAACAAAATCAAAATGTAGATACATAACAGAAGGAAAAGCAACACTAAACGATGTTTTCAATGTTGTTTGCATATATTGCGCAATTTCAATAGCTATCGGATTTTACCTATTTTTAAATACCGGTTTTCCAGTAATAATTTTTGCAATTTTAGGCGGAATTTTCGTACTAACTTATGCAAAATGGTCAAGCTCAGGACTTGGCGAATTGGCAGTAGGATTAGTTTTTGGACCAATCCTTTTTAGCGGAGTCTATTGGGTAATGACTCAATCTTTTAGCCAAGATGTTTTTCTTTTAAGCATTATCCACGTAATGTTCACTATTGGATTACTTTACACGAACGCTCTTCTAGATTTTGACGGAGACCAAGCATCACATAAACCAACTCTTTGCCAAAAATTTAAAAACAAAGAAAATGCCCTTGCAGGTTTTGGTATTATTTATGGAATTGGTTACGGATTGCTTATTTATAACGTATTTTCAGGCTTTTTCTCAGCTTTTTATATAATCGCCCTTTTAACAACACCTCTTGCCGTAGAATTAATAAATTCAATGTCAATGTTTAATAAAGACAAAAATTCTATCCCCCATAAAAGATTTTGGGATAAACCTTTTGAACATTGGGACGAAATAAAAAATACAGATATTGCAGGTTTTAGATTTAGAATGTATCAAGCAAGAAATCTACAAATGTATTTTTCAATTTTTCTAAGTATAGCAATCATTTTGCAGTATAAATTGTGGTATTAATATTGACAAAGTGTCTGCCATAGCATACAATATTAATATGAAACAACGGATTATAAAAATTTTAGAAATTAACGGAAAAAGCCCATTGATAGAATGGTTAAATTCGTTGGATAAACAAATTAAAGTAAGAATACAAAGCCGATTAACCAGGTTATTAGAAAATAATTTTGGTGATTATAAAAAAATTGATAACGAAATTTCAGAATTAAGGTCAAAATTTGGTTCTGGATATAGAATTTATTATACAGAAATCGATAATGTAATCGTTCTATTGATAAATGGTGGAGACAAATCAACACAATCAAAAGATATTAAAAAAGCAAAATTATTACTTCAAGAATGGAGAAATATACAATGAAAGAATTAAAAAATACTTTAGATTTAGAAAAATATTTAATTAACGATTTAAAAACAGAAGAAGATTTTAAATTGTACTTAAATGCTAGTTTAAAAGATTATCTTGAAGATGGTGATTTTAATTCTTTTTGTAGAGCCTTAGAAATCGTTATTAAAGCAAAAGATTCTATAAGCAATTTTGCAAAAAAAGTTGGCATGTCTCGAACACATTTATATAGCTTATTCAAAAATGAAAAAGAACCAAAATTTTCAACAATAGTAAAGATTTTTCAAGAATTAGGTTATGAATTAGAAGTTGCATAAAAAGAAAAGGCGAAGCCGTTGGCTTCGCCTTTTCTTTTTATTTTATTTTATTTTATTTATTGTTTACGTTTTAAGTAATCTTCAATAAATCCTGTGTTAAATTCACCTGTTTGGAAAATTTCATCTTCCACGATATCTAAGTGGAACGGAATTGTTGTTTTTATACCAGTGATAACATATTCTTTCAAAGCTTGATACATTCTTCTTCTTGCTTCGTTTCTTGTTTGACCCCAACATATCAATTTACCGATAAGTGAGTCGTAATATGGTGGAATTACGTATCCTGGGTACACGTGAGAATCAACTCTTATACAGAAGCCACCAGGAGCAACATAGCCTTCAATCTTACCTGGGCATGGCATAAAGTTTCTATCTGGATCTTCTGCGTTAATTCTACATTCAATAGCATGACCTGCTAAGTGAATATCTTTTTGTGAATATTCAAGTTCTTCACCTGCAGCAACTTTAATTTGTTGTCTCACGATATCAACTCTTGAAATCATTTCTGTAACACCGTGTTCTACTTGAATACGAGTATTCATTTCCATGAAATACCATTTTCCGTCATCATCAAGCAAGAATTCGCAAGTACCAACACCTTCATAATTAATAGCTTTTGCAGCTCTTACTGCTGCTTCACCCATTTCTTTTCTTGTTTTTTCATCAATAACAGGAGATGGAGCTTCTTCTATTAATTTTTGGTGTCTTCTTTGGATAGAACAATCTCTTTCACCTAAGTGAATAACATTGCCGTATCTATCACCAATAATTTGAACCTCGATGTGTCTTGGGTTTTCCAAGAATTTTTCTGCATAAACATCTGGATTACCAAAGTAATTTTGTGCTTCTTGTTGGCAAATATTCATCAATTCTGGTAATTCTTCGGCATTTCTAGCTACTCTCATAGCTTTACCACCACCACCAGCTGTAGCTTTAATAATGATTGGATATCCAACTTTTTTAGCAAAATCTAATGCTTCTTGGATTGAATTCAAAATACCAGTACCAGGAGTAACAGGAACATTGTTTTCAATCATTGTTTTTCTAGCGTTTGCTTTATCACCCATTAATCTCATAGTATCACCGCTAGGACCAATAAATTTAATATGATGTTGGTCGCAGATATCTACGAAATCTGGTCTTTCTGATAAGAAACCGTATCCTGGGTGGATAGCATCAGCACCAGAAACAACAGCAGCAGAAATAATTGCTGGAATATTTAAGTAACTTTTTGAAGGTTCGTTTGGACCGATGCAATACGCATCAGTAGCCAATCTAACGTGTAATGAATTAGCATCTGCTTCTGAGTAAATTGCAACTGTTGCAATACCCAATTCTCTACACGCACGAATAACTCTAACCGCAATTTCACCACGGTTTGCAACTAATACTTTTTTAAACATAATATCAAAAACCTTTATTCAATATACATAAGTGGTTGACCATATTCAACAGGTTGACCGTCTTCAACACAAATTTCAACGATTTTACCTGAAAAATCTGATTCAATCTCGTTCATAAGTTTCATAGCTTCAATAATACAAACTACTTCACCTTGAGCAACAAGCCCGCCAACTTCAACAAATGGAGGAGCACCTGCAGCAGGAGCTTTGTAGAAAGTACCTACCATTGGTGATTTAATAACCTTATCTGTTTTCTTTGCTGGTTTTTCTTCAACCGGTTGTTCTTTTGGTTGAACTGATTGTTGTTGTTTTTGAATTTGTGGCATAACTTGAACAGCTTCAGCCATTTTAGCTTCTTTTTTCAATGTAACTGTTTGTTCGCCGTCTTTCACACTCAACTCAGTAAGTTGATTTTCTTTAACCAACTTAGCAAGTTTTTCTATATATTTAATATCCATGATTTAACCTTTCAATTGAATACTAGCAACGATCTAGGTATTCATTTGTTCTTGTATCAACTCTAATTCTGTCACCATTTTGTACGAAGAATGGAACGTTAACTACAGCGCCTGTTTCAGTAGTAGCAGGTTTTGTACCACCTTGTGCTGTGTTACCCTTTTCTGCTGGTGGAGTATCTACAACTTCTAATTCTACGTGTGCTGGTATATCACAACCAATCACTTTTGTATCGTGCATTAAGACAGATACATTCATGTTTTCTTTCAAGTATTTAACGCCGTCGCCTACTTGTTCTGGTGTTAATGTGATTTGTTCATAGTTTTCCAAATCCATCATTACAAATCCTGTACCTTCTTTATATAAATATTGCATATCTCTACGTTCTAACATAGCTTTAGCAACTTTTTCACCTGCTCTGAAAGTTTTTTCTACAACTCTACCAGTTTCAACATGTTTTAATGTTGTTCTAACGAAAGCTGCACCTTTACCAGGTTTTACATGTAAGAAATCAACTACTGTCCATAGTCCGTTATCTAATTCAAGTGTTAAGCCTGTTTTTAAATCGTTTACAGATATCATAAATTCTCCTTTTGTATCTTTTTCTTTTATAATTTAACATTTTGATGTTAGCATAAACATGCAATTTTTCAAAATTATTGTAACAACATTATTTACTTAAAGTCTCTTTTATTTTTTTCACGAATGTTGGTTGTCTAAAATTATTTTTTATAAAATAACTTTCAACACCTAGTATTTTTGCTTTTTCTTGATCTTCTTTACTATTGTTAGAAGACATTACAAAAACAGGAATTTTTGATTTTAACTTATCACGTTTTAATTTTTCGATAAATTCAAAACCACCCATTTCAGGCATATCAAGGTCAGTAATAATTGCATCATAGTGAGATTGATTTAATTTTTTGAAAGCTTCAATTGGATTGAAGACTGTTTCTACGTTAAATCCTTCAAGCGACAAAATATTTTTTGTTAATGTTCTTACAATCACAGAATCATCAACAACTAGTAATTTTTTATTCGCTAATTTATTTTTTGATTTTGTTTCTAAAAGTCTAATTTTTTCTGCAGCAAGAATTTTATTTGATTGCAAAGTTGCATTTTTCAAAATATCTGAGATATTTAAGATTAAACATGTTTCGCCACTTGCAAGTGTTGATGCACCAGAAATATTTTTCAATTTTTGAATTGGTAAAGCTAATTTTTTATGTAAAATTTCTTGTGTTCCGATTAATTTATCAACAATCAAACCAATAATTTTATTATCAGCTTGAACAATTAAAATTGTTCTATAATTTGAAAGATTTTCTTTCTTTTCAAGATTTAAAATATTAGCCAAACTATGTAATGGAATATTTCTATCCTTATACACAATTGTTGCTTGGTCGTCATTTACATAAATCTCATCTAAAGGTTTTGAAATAACCGTTGCAATTGCAGACATTGGAAGTGCAAAAAGTTTGTCTGCTGATTTTACAATAAATGCGTTTATCGTAGACATTGTAAGTGGTAATTCCAAAGTAATACAGCTGTATTTATTTAATTCAGTTGCAATCTTAATTTGTCCATTCAATTGCATCATTTTTGATTTAACAACATCTAAACCAATACCTCTACCTGAGATATCAGTAACTTTGTCATCTGTTGTAAATCCTGGCCAGAAAATCATGTTCATAACTTCGCTATCTGACATCATGCTTAATTCTTCTGGAGTTACAAATTCTTTTACTATGGCTGTTTCTCTTATCTTGTCTAGATTAAAACCTTGACCATCATCAAAAACTTCTAAGATAATTTTATTATTTTCTTGTTTTGCACTTATACTTATTCTACCTGTTGGATTTTTACCCAAAGCCATACGTTTTTCAGGCGTTTCGATACCATGATCAATCGCATTTCTGACAATGTGGATAAGTGGGTTCTTAATTTCTTCGATAATATTTTTATCGGCAGTTGTATCAGAACCGTTGATATTTAATTCAACCTTTTTATTTTTTTCTTTCGCAATATCTCTAACCATTCTGCCGAAGAAGTGGAAAACTGTTGCAAAAGGCAATACAGTAATGTTTTTAACCATTAAACTAAAATCATCAATCAAAGTATTCAACTTGTCGTCATCATCTTGATGTGAACGTTGAAGAGTGTTGATTTCATTGATTAGCTCAGCCAAAGTTTCATAATCTTCCATGAACACATTTGCTGTCTGTCTCAAATATGCTGATAGAGTTTCGTTATTTTGGTTTGTTATTTTTTTGTCTAATGTTTTTATTGTGTTAATTTTTCTAAGAAAATTCTTTTGGAAATCTTCCATATCTTTTACGATATCTGAAAATTCTGAAAGTTGTTTTGAAGTCTTAGTCTTAGTTGTATGAATTTCTCCAAGCTGATTAACCAAAGTATCCAGTTTGCTTGAATCAACGTGCAAAGTTTTAATTTCACTAGTATTAAAGATTTTAGAGAAATCATTAGTTGAAGTTTTAGCTTTTGGTTGAACTTGAGGTAATTCAAATAGATCTCCGCCGTCTCCAACATTGCTCAAATCAAGCAATTGCATCATGATTTCCAATTGTTGGAAAAGTAGGTCAAAGTTACCAGAATCAACACCATTGTTCAATAATTCGTCAAGATAATCAATAGCTCCTGAAATTATCATCAAAGCTTGTTCGTTTGGACAAACACTTGTTTTTTCTGAATATTTCAAGATTTTTAAAATTTCAGCTATCATCTTTGAAGCGTTTTCATTCGTACAAGTTTTTGCAATATGCTCAAAAAATTCTCTAACTTCATAAATATCTGTAATATCTGTTTCAAGTGAAGGAATTTTTGCCTTGATATCCGCAAAATTAATTGTTGTAGAAGCTGGTAAATCTGAAGCTTCATCTATAATTTCACTATCAAGATAATCCTCTTCTTTTTGCTCTTCTTGCTTATTTTCCTCTTGTTTTTGTTGTACAAAAACGAATTCTTCATTGTTTTGAGAAGAAATTTTATCAAAAGCATAAGAATAATAGTCAACAACAGGAATATTGTTCATCTCATACATACCAGACAATACGTTGATTACGTTCGCCATATCATCTTGCATTTCGATTAATTCTCTAGTTGTAAGATTATAAGAAGCTTGTTTTACAAAGTCTAACTTAACCTTTGTATTTTCAATGCTCATTTTGATTTCAAAAAATCCGATATCATTGAACAATTCAAACATTCTGTTAACGTAGTTCGACATTCTATCAATTGTTTCAGCATCGCATTTTTCTTCTAATTTCATTAAACAAATCAAAGTATTTACGATAAGAGAATTAATTTTATCAATAGAGTCATTCAATAGATTTCTATTAAAATCCATTGTTTCTTTAGTTGCAGAAATATTTTGGTCTTCAGCACTTGTAATATTATCTAAAATGTTTAATTGTTCATTTACAAGAGTAACATCTGCAATTTCTTGACCAGAACTGATAGAACTCTTAACGATATCAGAAATCATATCAACAGTTTTGTATAAAATATCAGAGATTTTTGTATTTAAGACAAGTTTATTTTCTTGTGCTAAATCAAGAATATCTTCCATTTTGTGAGCAAGAGTTTGGATAGAATTAAAACCAATCATTCTTGCTGCACCTTTTAAACTGTGTGCATTTCTAAACAAAATAAGAATAAGTTCTTTATTCTTAGGGTTGCGCTCTAAGTCTAGCAAAGAGTTGTTCATTTTTGAAATGATTTCTTCTGCTTCAACCTGAAAAATATTTAAAATTTCTGTAAGTTCGTTATCTGAAAATTCCATAATTATTCATCAAAAATGTTTTCTTTTAAGCTTGTTGACATATTGTTTAAAGAGTTAAGTGCGATAACACTTTCGTCAATTGTATTCAAGAAAGAATTCAACCAACTAGAAATTTCTGCCAAAGATAGACAAATTTGAGATGAATAATTGCTTTGGCTATCTGTGTGAGAATTAATTTGATTAATTGGTTGAGAAAGCTCGGTAATGTGTTGATTCATGTTATCAATCATCATAAGAGTTTCTTTTGAAGCCTTAACTACGGCATCAATTTCTTTAGAACTTTCTTCTGTTGCTAGTACAGAAGAGCTTGTTGAATTTTGAATATCAGTCAACATATTTGAAATTTTATTTGTTGCTTCTTTTGATTCTTCTGAAAGTTTTCTAATTTCACTTGCAACAATGGCAAAACCTTTACCATGTTCGCCTGCTCTTGCTGCTTCAACTTCAGCATTTAAAGCCAACATATTTGTTTGTTCTGAAATATCTTCTACTACAACTAAGTTGTTTTTAATTTGTTGCAATGTATTTGATAAATCTAATGTCAATTCTGCAACTGTTTGCATTTTTTGTTTTAAGTTTTGAATTTTATCAGAAGTTATATTCATACATTCTTTTTCTTTATTTGAACAATCAAGAGTTGTTTGAGCTTTTTCAGAAAGAGATTTTACAAGCTCTTTTGTTTGACCAGACAAATGTCTAATGCTTTCAATTGCAGTTGCTTGTTGATTTGCATCTGACATATGTTTACTAGCAATGCTCTTTTGATTGCTGATTAAATTTAAAATTGAATTTGTTTTATCAGAAGTTGAACTAACTTGTTTATTAACGATTGAAGAAATAGATTTTTCAATCCAGTTTTTAGACATGTAATATTGAACGGCATATAAAATAACCATTGTTGTTAAAACTAAAAACAAGTTTAATAAAGAAGCTTTTTCCAAATAAGAAAATGCACAAATGATTGCACCAGCAAAAAGGAAGAATAATACGTCAAATATACATTTTATGTTTAATTTATGTGTAAAATTCAGTTTTATTTTATTTTGCATTGACCTCTCCTTTTAATAAAATTGTTTTTATAATATAATTATTGTAATACAAATTTATTTTAATTAAAAGAAATTTAAAATGGAACGTAAAATATTATTAATAGAGAAAGACGAAAATTATATCAACTTTATTAAAGAACGTTTGCAAATGGAACGTTTTGAAGTTGAGGTTGCGAAAAACACAACAGAAGCTTATGATAAAATTTTTGAATTTGTTCCGGATTTAATTTTGTCAGCATACGACATTGAAGACATTAACGGTTTTCAATTCTGTAAGGTTTTAAAACATGAAAAGATTTTTAGAAAAATCCCATTTTTGGTTTTATCAGAAAATCAAGTAAAACCTCTTAGCAAATATTGGGCTGAAAAATGTGATGTTCAAGATGTTTTACCAAAAGAAACACCTTATGAAGAAATCAGTTTAGCGATAAATCAATTAATTGATGAATATGAAATTGACGATTTATCAAAATTACAAATAAAAAACACTCCTAAAAAACAAGAGTCAATCCAAGCTCAAGCTATTTCTATATTTAGAAGCGAAATAGAAAAATACTCATTCTTAAATGATTTCAGAGATATGGTAAACGAATATCATACTGATGAAAAAGCCTTAATCCAAAATACCTTCGATTTATTATCAGTATTTTTAGAATACGATTTGGCAGGAATATTCTTTAACCATGCTCAAGAATCTGGTAAATACATGCTTCACTTTGATGTCAAAGATTGCTCTGTTTCAAACTTTGTTCTTGAAAAAGTTAAAAGAGAATTCTTCGCAAAAATGCCTAATATGAAAGAGTTTTCAATCACAACTTTTGGACACGATATTGTGAATGAAAACACAGAAAATTTAGATAATAGAATTATTTCAACAAATGAATTTAATGCTTCATTAATTCTTCCATTTGAATTTGAAGAAAAATTCATTGGTGGAGTTTGCTTCTATTCAAGAAAACAACAAAACTTCTCAGACTTTATTTTCTACGATATCTTGTTGAACGAATTAACTTCATTATTCAAAACAAGTTACTTGTTCTCAGGTATTGAATTCTTGTCTGTTACAGACGGTTTAACAGGTTTGTCTAACCGTCGTCAATTTGACTATTCTATCAACAGAGAATTTATCAAATCTAGAAAATATCCTTCTGACTTATGTTTCGCAATTCTGGATATCGACCACTTCAAGAGCGTAAACGATACTTACGGACACCAATACGGCGACTACGTATTGAAAGAAGTTTCTTCAATTATAAAAAACAGTTTCCGTCGTGCAGATATGATTTACAGATACGGTGGTGAAGAAATCGCTATCATTATGACAGAAACAACTATTCCGTCTGCAGTTACTATGATGGAAAGACTTAGAAAGAAAATTGAAACACACGAATTTTTCTATAACGGAATTCAAATCAGCTTGACAGCAAGTATTGGTATTGGTTCAAACTTAGATAAATTAGAAGATGCGCACCAAATGATTGAATGCGCTGATAAAGCTTTGTATAAAGCAAAAGAAACTGGTAGAAATAAGGTATTAACATATTCTAATGAAGACGATAACTAATTTTATTGATAGCTTTGATGAAAAACAAAACCTTTATATGGTTTTTAATTGCGCTGATACAAAATACGCAATTAATATCGATAACGTTATTGAAGTTATTAAACTTCCAATGTTGGAATACCCAAAAAGAATACCAAACAACGCTATCGGTCTTTTAAAATATGAAAATCTTATGATTAACGTATTTGATATAAGATTTTTCTTTGACGTTGATATCAATAAATATGATGTTCATACAAAATTACTTATCTTAAAAACTGATGAATCAATCTTTAGTATTGTCGCAGAGAATATAGATGACATAATTAGTATTGAAGAAGAAAATATTCACAGTTTTCCAAACGAAGATGATAAATCTCTAATTCAAGCTGTTTACAAATACGGTAATCAAACAATAAACATTCTTGATGCCTATACGGTAGAAGATTTATTGAAAAAGAAGAAAAATGATAAGAAAATCAACGTAGAAGATTTGTTTCCAAAAGACGAATATTCTATCCAAAAATTTGAAGAACGTTCAAATTATTTAAAGGAAAAAAGTAATTCAACCGGCTTACAAAACATTTTCCCAATGGATAAATTCATATCATTTACATTGAATGATAATAATTATTGCATGGATTTGAAATTTGTAAAAGAAATCGCAAACAATTCTAAAATTGTTTCACTTCCTGGTGCTCCAGAATTCGTTGAAGGTTTAATTACAATCAGAGGTAAATTCTACACAGTAATTAATTTGAAAAACTTCTTAGGATTGAAACAACAAGAATACAAAAATAAGAAAAATGTTATAATTATAAATTCTGAAGAATTTCAAGTAGGCTTTATTGTTGATAATATTTATGAAATTTTTGAATTAACAGAAGAAGAAATAACAAACAACCAATTCTTAAATGCGGCACCATTTATTTTTAACGAAATCGTGAAAAACGACAAAATTTATACACTTTTAGACATGCCGGACATTTTAAACAGTGATAAAATTCTTATCGACGAAAAAGAAAATAGTTTTTAGATAAGTATTTATTAACTTCTCACCAAAATCTCATACATATGGAGGATACCCATATGGATAAAAAAGAGTAAAATTTTTTACATAAAAGAGATTAGGGGGAGTTTTTCGTGGCATATAATTATCGTCAAGAAGATTATAGAGGGTATTATCAACAAGGTGGTTACAGAACTAACCATTCAAATGTCGTTCGCAATTATACACAAACACCAATTAGAAAACATCAACAAACTCCTTTACAAAGACCTGTTCCAGTAAAACCTAGAAAGAAAAAAGTTGCAAAAAGAAAAAATTCTTTCAAATCTTTTGTAGCAAATATTATTTTATTAAGTTTATTAGGTTTACTTGGATATTTTGTTTTACCTACAGGTTTTAACGACATTACAACACCATTATTTATGGGAGAAAGAAACAAAAATATTACATTTAATGCAAGAGAAATTTTATTCCCAACATTAAATTATATGTCTAACGATTGGTACATGGGACAAAGATATTTGGCTTCTGCTAATACAAAAAATCCTAAAATGTCTCCAGTATTTACAACAACAAGAATTAAACCACTTGAAGATAAGTTAACAAATTTAATGAAAGCTTATCCTTCAATCAAACCTGCTATTTACGTTTGGGATTACGATACAGGTAATTATGTAGACATTAATGGGGACAAAGTTTATTCTGCAGCAAGCATTATCAAAATTCCTGTATTAATTCAATTATTCAAACAAATTGAAGCAAACCAAGTTCAATTATTTGACAAAATGACACTTACTGATTATTACAAAGCAAGTGGTTCAGGTTCAATGCAATATTATAAAACTAACTCTGAATACACATTAGATTATCTTGCAAAAGTTATGATTCAAGATTCTGATAACTCAGCAACAAACATGATTATGTCAAAAGTTGGCTCAATGACAGGTGTAAATAGAGCAATCAGAGATTGGGGCTTGAAAGATACACACGTTGAAACATGGTTACCAGATTTAACAGGTACAAACTACACAACTGCAAAAGATTTAACAACAATGCTTTATAATCTTGATAACCCAAGCTTTTTAAATATTAGCTCAAGAGAATATATCGTAGATTATATGAGCCACGTAAAAAATAATAGATTAATCCATGCCGGTCTAGGCAAAGATGCTTTGTTCGTTCACAAAACAGGTGATATCGGAACAATGTTAGGTGATGCAGGTATTGTTTATATGCCAAACAATAAAAAATATGCAATCGTAATCTTGGCAAATAGACCTTATAACTCACCAGACGGCGTAAACTTCATTAAAAACGCATCAAAAATCGTTTATGACTATATGCTAACTGGAAAATAGAAAACATTGAAAAGTTAATAACAAGGGCAAAAACTCCAATCCAAACTCATCGAGCACGACTACAAATCGAAAACTCTTGATGAAAGGAGGATACAGCCATGAATATAACATTATTGCTTATTTTACTTATATTAAAAATAACAAAATATAAAAAATTAGCACTAATGATTATAATCATAGTGCTAATCAAAAACCTATAATGATTAGGGAGTTATTCTGATAATAAAGTACCAATTTATTATTAGGCCCTTGTCATTATATTACCATTATAACGTATATTTGTAGTTTTTCAACCCATGATAAAACATCTTCTCACTACTCACTATTTCCTATTTCGTGCTAGAATATTTTTGCAATGATTATTCAATTTTTAAACAGTATGAATAATTTCAATGAATTATGTATGAGTTTTATTCTAAAATTTGTACATCTTTTTAATGTACCAGAATTTTTGGAAGAAGCTGTTGCAGAAAGCATCAACTTAATTCCATTTTTGTTCGTAATCTTTGTATTTATTGAAATTTTTGAAAACTATTTTTCTGAAAAGATTGAAAATCTTTCGCTTAGTTCAAGACTTTGGGGACCTTTGATTGGTAGTTGCTTAGCTTCAATTCCACAATGCGGATTTTCAATTATTGCAACTGTTTTGTATATTAAAAGATTTATTTCATTAGGTACATTGCTTGCTGTTTATATTGCAACAAGCGATGAGGCTATTCCTATTTTACTTGCAGAACCCGATAATATCTCAACTATCGTTCCTGTAATTTGTACAAAAATCGTTTTAGGTTTGATTGTTGGTTATACTGTCGATTTAATCTTTAAGCCACAAATTCAAACCACAAAGGACGAAGTTGAAGAGATTGAAGAAATTGAAATGCACGAAGAAGGCTGTTGTCATACAGAAATTCATTCAACAGTAACAAAATTATTTATTCACCCTTTAAAACACACATTTAATATTTTTCTATTTATTTTGATAATCAACTGCCTTTTAAGTATAGCTTTGGCTTATGCGGGCAATACAGTAAACATAATTTTTGACACAAATCAATTTGTACAAGTATTTTTAGCATCAATTATTGGCTTAATTCCAAATTGCGCAACATCAGTTTTGATTGTCATGCTTTATTTAAAATCTGTAATCGGATTTGGCTCATTGATAGCAGGTTTGTCAACAAACGCAGGATTGGGCTTGTTAGTTTTATTTAAACATAATGATGACATAAAAGATTCATTAAAAGTTGTAGGTATTTTATTTGTTGTTGCGCTAGTTTCAGGACTAATTTTACAAGTTATATAGAAATATTTTGTCATTGCGAGGAAATTGCGTGAGCCGGTGTTGCTGGTGTTGGCTTTGCGTAGGCAAAGAGAATCAGAGCAACACTACGAAACCACCGTTGCGAAGCGAAGCAATCTGTGATTGGACAGGTAGAAAAGAGTTTACGACGAAGCAATCTCTTGGTCATATCATATCTTTCAATAACATTTTATTTCTTCCAAAAAAGCACAAAAATTTTTAGCATTTTTTTTATGTTTGACGTAAAATAAAATAGTACATGAAGAGAGAGAGTCGAAGGATTTTGACTTTTTTAAAATGTATTTTAACAAAGGTAGCTGGATAGAAAACTAATAAGGAGGTTATTCATGCCAGGAAAGACAATAACAGTTGATGGTAACTACGCTGCAGCGCACGTTGCGTACGCATTAAGCGAAGTATCAGCAATCTACCCAATTACTCCTTCATCTACAATGGGTGAATGGATTGATGAATGGGCATCACAACACAAAAAGAACATCTGGGGTAAAGAAGTTCGTGTAGCAGAAATGCAATCAGAAGCAGGTGCAGCTGGTGCAGTTCACGGTTCTTTAGCAGCAGGTTCATTAACTTCAACTTACACAGCATCACAAGGTTTATTATTGATGATTCCTGTAATGCACAAAGTAGCTGGTGAAATGATTCCACACGTAATCCACGTATCAGCTCGTGCTTTAGCAGCTCAATCATTAGCAATCTTTGGTGATCACACAGACGTTATGGGTTGCAGAAATACAGGTTATGCTATGTTAGCTGCAAACTCTGTTCAAGAAGAAATGGATATGGCTTTAGTAGCTCACTTATCTACTTACAAAGCTAAAGTTCCATTCTTACAATTCTTTGATGGTTTCAGAACTTCTCACGAAGTACACAAAATTGAAGAAATTTCTTACGAAGATATTGCTTCATTAGTTGAACCACAATACATTGAAGAATTCAGACAAAGAGCTTTAAGACCAGAAGCTCCAATTTGTAAAGTTGGTGCACAAAACACTGACGTATACTTCCAAGGTCGTGAAACAGTTAATAAATACTATGATGCAGTTCCAGATATCGTTCAAGAATACATGGACAAAGTAGCTAAAGTTACTGGTCGTCAATACCACCCATTCGATTACGTTGGTGCACCTGATGCAACTGATGTTATCGTAGCTATCGGTTCTGGTTGCGAAACTATCGAAGAAACAATCGATTACTTGAACGCAACTAGAGGTACTAAATACGGTTTAGTTAAAGTTAGATTATACAGACCATTCGACGTTAAGAGATTCAACGAAGCTCTACCTAAATCAGTTAAGAGAATTGCTGTTTTAGACAGAACAAAAGAACCTGGTTCAATCGGCGAACCTTTATACTTAGATGTAGTTGCTTCATTAGAAAACAAAGACATCAGAGTTATCGGTGGTCGTTACGGTT
>SAMEA104315429__coassemble_708_pt1 | contig 20888 bp, 16 predicted proteins | sample SAMEA104315429__metabat2_high_PE_022 | metagenome-assembled genome bin SAMEA104315429 (sample SAMEA104315429) | gut metagenome | biome: Monkey gut; feature: monkey-associated habitat; material: faeces | place: China | collected 2013 | reverse complement strand
TTACAAACTCAACCAAACATCTGCTTAGTTTCAGAAGAAGTTGAAGAAAAGAAAATGTCTTTGAACCAAATCGTTGAAGATATTTGTAAAGTAATTTGCAAACGTGCTGAAAACGGTAAAAACTTTGGTATCATCATCGTTCCAGAAGGTTTAATCGAATTCATTCCTGAAATGAAAGACCTTATCTCTAAATTGAACGACTTAACTCACGATTTAGAATCAGATGAAAAATATCAAAACGTACGTTCAGAAGAAAAATTCACAATCATCGCTTCTAAATTAGACGAAGCAAACGCTAAATTATTCATGAGCTTACCAGCATTAATCAAAGCTCAATTATTAATGGACAGAGATCCTCACGGTAACGTTCAAGTTTCAAGAATTGAAACAGAAAAATTATTAATCGAAATGATTAGAACAAGATTGAATGAACTTAAAGATGAAGGTATCTACGTAGGTAAATTCTCTGACCAAGCTCACTTCTTCGGTTACGAAGGACGTTGCGCATTCCCATCAAACTTTGATGCTGATTACTGCTACTCATTAGGTTTCAACGCATTCGCATTGATTAACTTCGGTTTAACAGGTTACTTATCATCAGTTAAAAACTTGATTAAACCTGCTAACGAATGGGTTGCTGGTGGTGTTCCTCTAACAATGATGATGAACATGGAAAAACGTCACGGCGCAATGAAACCAGTTATCCAAAAAGCTCTAATCAAATTAGATGGCAAAGTATTCAAAGAATTAGAATCTATGAGAGAAGAATGGGCTATGAACGACCGTTACTTATTCCCTGGTGCTATTCAATACTTTGGACCAACTGAAGTTTGTGATTTAACAACTGTTACTTTACAAATCGAACACAAATAGTTTTTAGACTATATAAAAAGAAGGCTCACCTGAAAGGTGAGCCTTCTTTTATTAATTAAATTTATTACATTTTGAAGAAGTTAACATTTTTATTTTGAACAGCTTGAGCATTTTCTTTTTCTTCTTCTGCCTTCAAAACCTTATTGTATTTATCAACTTCACTTGTTGTCATTAGATATTTTACAGAATCAAGAATTTCTTTTTTATCTGGAGAATAATTATCTAATAAATAGCTAAATACTTCTGATTTAAAGCCACTTAAAATGTAGCCCTTAACTTCTGGAATTGTAGCTTTTTCAATAAGTTGTTTGATTGCAACTTGTTGATCTTTTGTACCTAATTCTTTTAATTTTTTAGTTTTTTCTATTAAGTTCAAGTTTTTGTTAGAAACTATATTTTTGATAACAACAGAAGAGTCTACAACTCTTGTTGTAGTAGTTTTTGAAGAGTTATTACTACTGTTTGAAGAAGTTGTTTCTTTTGTTTCAGTTTTAGTTTCTGTTTTATTAGTTTTAGTTTCAGATTTTTGTTGAGCTTCATATTTTGTTTTAGCTTCTTGAGCAGCAGTGCTGTAAGCATTGTTTATATCATTTTGACGTTCAAGTTCGTCAATTCTTGCTCTTGCATCTTCACTAAATTTGTATAAATTTTGACCCATGATTTCGGCACGAGCTTGTTTAATTTCATCAGAAGCGCCCATTTCTTCGTAAGTTTTATGAGCGTTTTCGTTGGCTTGAACTTGTTTATCAGCGTCATCGATAGATGTAATTACATCAACAGACGCTTGCATAACTTCTTCATCACCAGTTTGAGCTGCATATTCATCAATAGGAGTATTACCAGCAACTTTTAAATCATCGCTGTCTTCTTTTTGTAATTGTTCAGCCAAATCAATTGCACCGTCTTTGCCAGTTAAATCAATTACATTTCTACCAATATCTTGAGCGACTTCAGTATCAACTTTACCTGTTTCTGCATCAACAGCATTACCAATGTTTTGAACCATTGTTTCAGCAACAACTTTTTCTGTACCAGTTTGTTTTGCAGCACCAACTAAAGCACCTCTAACTGCTTTACCAGATTTACCAGTCATCATAGTAGAAGTTTCTGCCATTGCAGCAGCATTATCAACACCGTTTTCACGTGAAGGATCCATAACTCCAGCTAAAATACCTGCCATTTCATCTTGAGTTAGATTACCGTATTTGTCGTGGAAACGACCTAAAATACGTACCATTTGTTGAGAAGCTTCTGTATTCATATCAGAGTTTTTAATCAAGCTTCCAATTCTAGCCTTGATTTTTTCTGTATCACCGCCACATTCTTTATATACTTTTTTGATATATTCTGCAGCTAAAGCTTCTTCTTCTTTATTTATACGTTGTTTTATTTTTCTTTTATCGTTTAATAAACCTGCTCTTTCTTTTTTCAATTCTTTAGCACGTTTTGGGTCAGTTTTTTCAATTTCTGCGATATTTTCGTCAGAAAGTTTTTCTAAACTTTCATCAATAGTAGCAATTTCTTGTTTTGCAGAAGCGCCTTTTTCTTGCATTTCAGCAACCCTGTCTTGACCTAAAGTCGCAACTAAGTCTTCATCAATTGATTTACCGTCTTTTACGAAACCATGTTCACCTTTAAGAACAGGTCTATCTTGAACAGTACCGTCTGCAAGAGTCATTCTTGCCACAGGTTTGCCGTCAACAGTAATAAATTCAGTACTTAACGCACCGCCAAACTCTTTACGTTGAGCTTGTTTATCTTCTGGAACATCAAAAGTTTTTTTAGAGCCGTCAATAAATGTTTTAGTTACTTTTGTTCCGTCTTCAGAATATTCAAGTTTTACAACATTTTCACTATCATCATCGACGAACTTAATTTTGTTTGTTCCGTCGTATGAAGATATTGAAGAACTTAAGAAATTATTAAAGCCATTTAGTTTAAAACCAGAGCCAAAGCCAAATTTAGGCGTTTCTAGTTTAAACTTGTTAGTTGTATCTTCATTATAACCCTTCAAGCCTTTTGTCATGCCAGAAGCACCAAAGTTAGATAGAGCTTGATTTTCAAAGGCAGGTTTGTTTAGAGTAAACCCGTCTGATAGGTTACCATTACCACTACCAAAGCCAAATACAGAGTTATTATTTTGTAATCCACTAGATGCAGATGTATCAAATAATGAACCGCCGTTAAAACCTGTATTTTTCAAACCAAATGAAGATTTTGTTCCAGTTGTTTGAGATGTATCGCCACCCAAAATACTCCCCGAAGGATTATTTAATTCTGGAGCTTCATTAGGTTTATTTTTAGAAAAGTCTATGACAATATTATTAGCCTCAGCAACCTGCTTAACCTCAGCTACTGTGGCGTTTTGTGGCAAATTAAATTGTTGTTTGATTGCGTCCAAAGACAGACTTTTGCCCATAATTGTCCCTTACATTTATATAGACTCTATATTATAAAAGTGTTTTTTACCTCATTTTTTGATACGATTTTGGGCAACTTTTAAAAATTTTTACAAAAATTTACAATCATGCAAATATTGATAAACACATGATTTGAGACATTTTATATTTTGAAAAAATGGCTAAAAATAGCGAGTTTTGTAAAAATTTATTGCAAAAAAAATGACTCGAATTTTCGAGCCATTTTTATCTTCTATTTTATAAAGAAATTATTAAAATTATGTTTTTCTTCAGACTTGTCAAACTTGTCTAAGATTTCTTTGTAACGCATTACCTCACTTGAATTCATCAAGTATTCAATTGATTCTAACTTGCCTTTGTTTGAAGGTGAATAATTGCTTAACAAGTAATCTACGACTTCCGATTTCAATCCACTCAATACAAGACCTTTGATTTCTGGAATTGTAGCAGTTGAAACCATTTTTCCAATTGCAACAGTTTTGTCATTTTTATTTAATGCTTTAATTTGTTGAGCTTTTTGATTTGTATTCAAAGCTTTGCTTGATACAATTTTATCAATATGCGCTGTTGATGCAGAAACATTTGAAGTTGTTTTTGTTTCTTCTTTTGAAACTGTTTCTTTCTTACTAGTTTCTACTTTTGAAGACTCATTTGAAGTTTTCTTTGATGAATAAACTTCGCTACTAGTAGGTCCTTGACCTGATTCATAGCGATTTTTAGAATTTTGTAAAACTTCTTTTGTGCTATCAAAACCAGAATTTTCTAATTTGTTTATGATAGCATCACGGTTGTCTTCGTGGAAATAGTAAGCATTTTCAGCCATTGCATTGATGTATGCTTCATTATTTGAAGCCATAACTGTATCAGATGCAACATTTTGGTTATCTTTTGTTAATTGATAAGTATTTCTGGCTGTATTTTCTTTAACTTTTTCTGTAGCACCGTTTTGGAATAAGTCATTGAATAAGTTTAATTGATATTCTTCTTGGACTTTTCCGTCTTTGTCTTTAAAATATGTACCGATATTATCAGACATTGATAAATCTACTTTTTCGTTTTTAAGTTCACGATAAGCACCTAAAACTCTGTTTTGAGCTTCAACATCTTGCATTGCGCCAACTTTACTTACGGCAATTGCTTGAGCATCTTCGTTAAAGTTGTCTTTGATATATGCGTGCGCTTTTTCTTGAACAGATTGATCCATATCTGCAACATCTTCGGCTAAGATGTTTTGAGCAATTTTTTGGAACTCTGGATTTTCGTATTGGTGAGCTTTGATAAACGCATCTAATTGTCTATCTGTATCCAAATATTTGCAAGTACGAGTCAATCTTTCTACATCTTCTGGTGTCTTACATCTTTTCATATACAATTCGTATTGGTGAACCACAGAAGATTTCAAACCTTTTGCTTTATTTTTAGGGTCATTGTTGTAGTTGGTAATCATATCATTCATGAACTTACCAGCAACTTTATTTTGCTCATCTGGAGACATTTTGTCCCATTTTTCTTTTGTTAAACCATGACCATAATTTTTAATAATAAATTCATCATTGAAAACTTGACCCTTTGCCGGAGTGTAAGTTTTCTTATCATCAGTTTTTGTATTATCTTTAATTTCTTTTGTTTCAGCAGGTTGAACAGATTTAGTAGTCTTTTGAATACCCAAACCCATATCTGCATCTTCTTCTAAAGCTTTTTGACTAACAAGAGAAACATCGTTAGTTTTTTTAGTGTTAGTGTTTTTGTCAGCGTAAATGTCTATAGACTCTGGTTTTTGTTCCACAGCCTTTTTCTTTTTGACATCTTTGTCATCTTCAGTTTTGTTAAATGGATTTAATGAAATTGATGACCAATCCATAGCACAATCCTTTTTTTACACACTTACATTATATTAAAGTAAATATATATAGTGTAAATTTCAGTATTTATCATGGTTTCGGGCATATTGTTACAAAATTTTACAATTTTTGCAACATGTCTTAACAGTTTGATGTGTCGGTCTGTTTCATGCTCTACATCATGGTTTCGCCTATTTCTTTTATAATATTACATGTTTACATTTTTGTAAAGAAATGTTAAAATAAAAGTATCAAAAAAGGCAATTTTTTAACATTTGAATTGTTTATATAAACATAAGAGAGGATTTTAAGTATGAACAACAATGTAATTGAATTAAACTTTAAAAAAGCAACTGAAACAACTGATGTAGTTAAAGAAGTTAATAAAACTGTTGTTCAAACAAATCCTATTTACAAAAAAATGTTAGCTTTCCACAACGCTAAAATCGGCGACAAGTTAACTATTTCAGATTTATTACGTTAATATTTAATTTATGTATAATATCAAAAATAGCATATTTTTGAGTCTCGATAAAACTCAAAAATCAGCATTATGCAACTTCTTGAGGGCTTTGGTTAAAAAAAGTCCCCTTTTGAGTGTCTATGAAATTTTTGATAAATTCATTGAAGATGAACAATACTACTTCGATGTAGGAAACCCTCATTTTGAGTTTTTAAAAGACCTACTTGGCGAAGACTCTTTTCGCTCCGAAACAATAAAATATCTTCAAGAATGCAAACGCTATTACGATTACAAAGAAAAGCAAAAACCTCTTATCGAAAAGCAAAAGGCTTTTGAAAAAGAAAAACGCAAGTTTTTACAAGAAGTTAAAATGGGTAAAGAAGAACCCACAAAAAAACAACTTTATTATTACGAGCGTTTGTGCAAAAAATATAATATAGAAAAGAAAGACACAAAAGAGCTTTCAAAATTAGATTTGAAAAATATGATAAGTGAGATAATTGATGAGCATTCAAGAGATAGCGAACCTTTTAATTGATGCAGGTATTGAAAAAAATGAAGCTAACGCAGAAGTTAAATTATTGCTAGAACATTTTTGTAATTTTAAAACAATCGACATTCTTTTTGGCAAAAAACTTGATACGTCAAAACTAAACTTGGTGAGAGAAAAAGTTTTAGAAAGAATAAGAACAGGAAACCCTGTTCAATACATTATCGGTTTTGCCGATTTTATGGGCGAAAAATTTATTGTTAACAAAAATGTTTTGATACCTCGAGACGAGACAGAAATTCTTGTTACGAAGGCTATCGAAATTGCATTAAAAACAAACTCTAAAAAAATCTTAGATATCGGCACTGGAAGCGGTTGTATTGCATGTTCCATAGCAAAAGCCATAAATGGTAATATTTTAGGTGTAGACATTTCTAAAGAGGCCCTAGAGGTCGCAAATCAAAATGCCAAAAAATTAATTCTTGATAAAAGAGTTTCTTTTAAAGAGTCTGACCTCTTTTCAAATCTTAATGGTGAAAAATTTGATATTATCGTTTCAAATCCGCCTTATATTCCACCTCAAGAAAAAGCTCATATTCAAAAAGAAGTTTTGAAAGAACCTGATTTAGCTCTTTATACAAAAGACGATAAAGGCTTAGAATTTTATGAAAAAATTATCCAAAATGCACCAAAACATTTGAACTCTAAAGGATATATTTTGTTTGAATTAGGTATTGGACAAAGCGAAGATGTAAAAAATCTACTTGTACAAAATGGTTTTAAAAATATTGAAATAGAAAAAGATTTAGCAAATATCGATAGAGTTATCTTTGCGCAGATTTAGTGAGTAGAATTTTGTCATTGCGAGCGAATGTGAAGCAATCCAAGAAAAACCCATTTTGGATTGCCACGTCACTGCGTTCCTCGCAATGACAAAAAAAGACTGTCACCCTGAATTTATTTCAGGGTCTTACCCACGTTGCACTTCACCATTCAACAAAAATACATTTTTACGTTCAAATTACACACTTAAAACTGGTAAGATGCTGAAACAAGTTCAGCATGACAGAATGGGTAAAACTCTGCTCGCTTGCACCACTCACACCAAGCCTTCCTTCAGAGCCTTTACGGCAGCCTGTGTTCTATCATCAACCACAAGTTTTTGGATAACATTACAAACATGTGCCTTTGCCGTATGTTCACTAATTGTCAACATCTCAGCAATTTCATGATTAGATTTTCCATCAACAATTAGTTTCAAAACCTCGTATTCCCTTTGTGTTAAATTTGAATGTTGTTCCCTAAATGCAGCTCTTGTCATTTGTCGCTGAGGAATAACTGTACCATTATTTTTATCTCTCAAAATTGGTACCGCCTGAGGGTCAATCCACATTGCACCATCTTTTATGCTTCTAATAATCATCATCAAAACATCTGTATTAATATCCTTTAACACGTAAGCACTCGCCCCCGCAGAAAGTGAATTGAAAATTTCCTTCTCTGAAAGATGACTTGTCAACACCACAACTTTAATCTTATTATTGTATTCTAAAATCTTTTTAGTAAGTTCTATCCCACTCATATCTGGCAATCCAATATCCATTAAAACAACATCAATCTGCATCGTTTTTACAATATTCATCGCCTCTCTTGCACTTTCTGCTTCAGCAACAATATTTAAATCTTCATATTCGTCAAACAATGATTTTAAGCCCACTCTCATTAATTTATGATCTTCTACCATTAGTATTCTTACTGGTATTGACATAACAAATTCCCCCTACTTTCTCCGTGTTTATATAATAAATTTTTTTTATCAATAAAAAATCCGAAAACACGTCTCTCTACTAGACATTATTTTTCGGATTTTTATACTATCTAAAATCTAATTTATTATTTAAGTAAAGTGTTTGAAACTTTATCCATAAATGCTGCTGTATTTTTTAAAGCTCTTTGTGCTCTTGCTGAATCCTGAGGCAAGTTAGAAGTTTGAGGATTAGTAACAACTGTTTGTTGTTGAGCTTGAACTTGTGGTTGTTGAGCAACAACAGGTTCTTTATCTTCTAAAGCTTCTGCTACTGCTGCAAGTTGTTCTCTGTTCAACATCGGAGAAGGTTGTTGACTCATAATCAAGTTTCTGCAAGCTTCTTGAACCAATTTATAATCTTCTGTTTCTGTTCCTTCAGCTTCCATTCTTTGATTTGCTGCTTCTAACAATGCTTGTAAAACTTCTTCATCATTTTGAGCCATTTCAGCAATTGCATCTGTTTCTTCATCTTTAGCTTTTTCTAATTCAGATTTGCCAACTAATTTTCTTGAAGCATTAGATGTTAAAGTTTGGACAATTGAACCGCCTACATAAGAACAAGCTTTGTCAGCAAATGTACCAATTAAAGCACCAACTTTGCTATTACCTGTAGCAGCTTTAATGATTGTACCAAGTTTTGAACCTATAACAGAACCTGCTACCCAACCTGCAACTGATGAAAGAGTTGTTACAGCTGATTTACCAAGTTGTTTAAAACCTCTTTTTACTCCTAATTTTCTGAAAGTAGGAACAACATTTGTTGCAACTTCAACACCACCTTCAACTGCTAACATAAATGAACCTGCTTCATTTCTATATGCATCTAAACATTTTGAGAAAGTTGGTGATTTAACAGCTAATTTGTTTAAACCATTGTTTACTGCTGTGATACCTAAAGCATTTTTAACTTTATTAAAGATACCACCGGCTTTTGCAGCTTCTGCATAGTCTAAAGCTCTTGCTTCAACTAATTTTTGGTTTGCTTGTTTCAACAAGTTTTTAGGATTACCTACAGTACCCAAAGCGCCTTTTGCGTATGTTTCAGCTTGCGCATATAAGCTTTGTGCATTTTTTGATAAAGTTTTTGTATATTCAGCAGCTGGAATATTTGATAAAACGTTTTGAGCGCTTGCGCTTCTTAAAACGCCATTAATACCAGATTTTTTTAATACGTTATTTGCAGATTTTGCATCTCTCGCTACTTCATTAAAAGCATTTTTGTAATTACCTTTATTAGTTTTTAACCATTGGTAACCTTCAAATGCAGACATAGTCAATGGATATGACATTAAGTTCATTGGGTCTAAACCATCAGTGATTTTTTCTTGTTTAGGTTTAACTTCCAAACCATTAGCGTATCTAGCTAAGATTTGTAAGTCTTTTTGAGGATATCTATATGATTTTGAACCTAAACCTTGTACCAATTTAACCACCAAATTAATAAACCTTACTCTTATATAAAAACAGTTTTTTCATGGAAATTGCCTATTTTACATGGTTTTGGGGATTTTTATTAACTTTTGTAACAAAAATTAGTTTTGCTGAAATTAGAAAGTCCCAAATTTGTTTATAGAGATGTAGAGAGTAAAATGTGAGGAGTTTTGATATGCCAGTTGGCGATTTAAAGATTGATCCATTACAACAACAAATGGAAATGGCTCTTGAAAATATGAAGCCTAAAACTGATGAGGAAAAAGCCGCTGACAAATCGGACATGTTATTTTCTTACATGAATATGATTGCTTTCAACAATAAAGTAGATTTGAAATTAAATTAAACACACACTAACTAACACTTACTCACACACACTTATTTAACATTAATTACCTTAGATAAAGTTTTAATGTAAAGCCTGATTTATTTACAAATCAGGTTTTTTTTTGTAAAATACAAATGTAAATACGAGGAAGCAAAAATGAAATTATGTGTTTATTTTGGAACATTTAACCCTATCCACAATGCTCACTTAGCTGTTGCTAACTTTATAAGAGCTAATTACGATTTTGATGTTATTTTATTTGTCCCAGCTTATAAGCCACCTCATAAAGAAATTGATGATGAATTGGCTCACCACAGACTTACTATGGTTAAATTGGCAATTTCTGGGGAAAGTAAATTTAGTTTCAGTAACATCGAATACAGTAACGTTAGATACTCATACACATATCTAACTATTCAAGAATTATACAAACGTTATCCAAGTATTGAAGGTAAAATTAATTTTGTTATCGGAACAGATGCTTTCAAAGAATTTGAAAACTGGTATGAAGCAGATAAATTAAAAGATTTAATCCATTTCATAGTCTTCCCTAGAGAAAAAGATTTTAATATTCATTATTTTGACTATTTAAAAGAAAGAGGCTATGATTTTGAAATAGCTAAATTTGCATTTATCGATTTAGCATCTAGAGTTATCCGCTCTAGAATTAAAAAAGGCAAACCTGTAACAGGGCTTATGCCACCTAGCGTTATTGATTACATCAATAAAAATCAATTATACAGACCAAAACCAGAAGAAGATAAAATTCTGTTAAACACAGTTAAAATTGACACCGAAGAAAAAAATGACGACAACAACGACAGCAACTAAAAATTTAGAAGAAATAAAAGATTGGTTAAAAAACAATCTAAATGACGAACGCTACAGACACACTCTTGGCGTGGCTGATTGTGCTAAAGAATTAGCTTTAAAATATGGAATAGGCCCAGAAAAAGCATATTTGGCAGGACTTCTACACGATTGTGCAAAATGTTTTGACAAAGAAACTTCTAAATCATACTTCGACAAAGTTGATATAACAGAAGAAGAAAAAATTAATTACAAAACTTGGCATGCTCCAATTGGCGCCTACATAGCAAAAACAGTCTTTGGGGTACAAGATGAAGAAATTCTATCTGCAATCCGTTGGCATACATTAGGCAAAATCAACATGAGCCTTTTTGAAAAAATTATTTTTCTTGCAGACAAAATCGAAACAGAAACAAGAGACAAAGATTGGTGCAAACTTAACCGAAAACTTTTAAAAGAAGAACATGGTTTAGACAAAGCACTTTTTAATTGTTACAATGCCACAATTAAAAGTCTTTGCGACAGAAATTTAAAAATCTGTAAGCTTACAATTGATATCTATAATGAACTTCTTGATTTAGTTTAAGTTTAAAAAATTTTTTACAATAAAAAGAGTGGCGAAGCCTTCGGCTTCGCCACTCTTTTTATTTATTTTAATTATTTTCTAGTTGGTCTTCTAGTAGGTTTTTTACCACCGTGTGGTTTTTTAGTTCCATTTGGTTTTTTAGAACCAGAAATTTTTGTTTCGTCTTTTTTATCTTCAGTTTTTTCTGGTTTTGGTTTTTGTGGTAATGGAGTTGGAGCTGGTAAACCACGTTCTTTTCTAACTTTATCGATTTCTTCTGGATTTAAAACTTTTAAATCGATAGCACCTTGAGTTTCGCCTTCAACTGCTTTTTCTAAATCAACCATGTGGTCTTCGTATTTTGTACCCATTTTACCATTAATGATTTGTTCAGAGATGTAATCAGCGTATTTTTGCGTAGCTGATGGCATATTTGGGTAAGTTGATTGCCAGTATTGATTTAAGTTTTGGCTACCTCTGTTGTTGTTACATTCAGCACATTCGCCCATATAGTTTTCAGTGTTGTTTGGACCACCTTTAGATTTTGGGTGAATATGTTCAGTTGTCATAACTGCTGTTGCGATTAGTCTTCTTGCGATACCAACTGAATCTGAAGCTTGAACTTTTTGAATAACTTTAGCAACGCCTTTTTCGTCTAGTGGTAATTCAATAGCTTCTGTTAATAATTTTTGAGATTTTTCTTGATCATCTTCTGTTAATTTTTTAAGGTTTGCTAAGAATGTACCTCTGCCAAAACCGTTTCTAACATTTCTTTCAATCATAGATTTTTGGCTTTGAGCGTATTTAGAAACTTTATTTTTTTCACCGTAAAGTTCTTGAGCTTTTTTATCAACGTTATCTAAAACTATTAAGTTTTCTCTGTTGAAAAGTTTTGTAGAATTCATATCTTTATCAGCCAATTCAGAAAGTTTTTGATTTGGATATTTGATAGCTCTTTCCATTAATTCACGAGCTACAGGTCTTTCGTTACGTCTGATTTTATGTAAATTTGATGCAAATACGTTTGCTAATTCTTCACCTTTAGCTTTTGAAGCGATTGCAACGAATTCATTTTGTTCTTTAGAATTCATCATTTCAGCACCACAGCATGCGCATGGTACGTTGTCTATTTGTTTAACAACAAACTCACCTGTTGAACAAGGATAACCTTTGAATGATGGTACGTTTTGCATACCCAAGAAATAGTTCATAATAGCTTTTGCGCCATTGTTTGTTTGTTGTGGAAATCTGTTTTCGATTGGATTTGTTACTAATTGTGGATTTTTTTCAGCAGCTTTGTTTTGAACACTAAATGTTGCAGGTGCTGCCATTGTGATAGCATTAATCTTCATTTACCTACTCTACCCTTCTTAAATATCTTCGTAAATTGCAGAAAATTGTTCTATTGTGTGGACATATATTCTGTGGATATATCTATAATGACTCTAAAATATATTTTTGCTACCTATTTTAACAAATATTTACAATTTATTTACAAAATCGTACAAAAGATGAGTTAAACTATGTTAACTCATCTTTCTTAAACTTATAATTTTAATTTTAACCTACGCTGCTTTTTTAGCTGTTGGAGCTTTTGCTGGTCTTGGAGCTGGAAGAGGATTTTGTTCGTGAGGTTGTTTTCTTTGTTCTCTTCTTGCTTTTTCAACATTTTCTGCTGTTGGTTGAGGAAGAGGTTCTAAACCTTTTTCTGCTCTTTTCTTATTGATTTCATCTGGATTTAAAACTTTTAATGTAATTGCACCTTTTGTTTCTGATTCAACTGCAACTTTTAAGTCTTTAGGATAATCAACGAAGTGAGGACCAATTTTGCCTGATACAACTTTTTCTGTTACATCATCACAGAATTGTTGAACATTGTATGGCATTGATGGATATCTGCTCATCCAATATGAATTCAAATCATAATTTTGTCTATTTTCATTACATTCATTACATTCACTCATGTAGTTTTCAGTATTATTTGGACCTCCTAAAGATTTTGGGTGAATGTGTTCAGCTGTTTTTACAGCATTGCAATATAATGTTCTGATGAATTTTCTTGGTTGTGTAATTTTCTTTGTCATTTTTTGGAAATAATCATCTTCAAATGGCATGTCGATTGCAACATTTAAGACTTTACCTTTTGCCTTAGCATCACCCATTTCTGTCGTTAAATCGTCCATTTTAGCAACGAAATCAGCTCTGTTAAATTTTGGATTATTTTCTTCACCGTTTATAAGTGGTTTTTGTGATTTAACAAATTTTGAAATCTTGTTATCTTCACCATAAAGTTCTTTAGCTTTTGCATCAACATCATCTAAAACAGCTAATTGACCGTTTTTCAAGATACCTTCTGGATCTTTAGCCATTTCGCCACATAATTCAAATGTTGTTTTTTCTGGATATTTTTCACCTAAAGCTTTCATACCTCTAATGATTGTTTTTTCAACTGGACGGTAAATATCCATTGTATCATCAATGAAATTATTTCTTTCTTCGCCTCTAATTTGAGTTAATTTTTGTGCAAATTTATCTACATTTTCGTTACCAGCAAGCATTTTCTTACCGCAACATGCGCATGGAACCATTGCCATATTATGGTTAAATTCACCAGTATCGCAAGGGAAACCCTTAAATGCGACTTGTTGAGCACCCATAAAATAGCTCTTTAAGGCTGCCGCACCTTTGTCATTTACGACTTCTTTGTTGTTTGCTAGAGGTAATTGTGTTTTTTCTTCCTTATTATCTTTAGCTTTTGTTTCTACTTTGTTTGTTAAAACAGTTGCTCTTAATTCGTTAATGTTCAAAATAACACACTTTCTATATAAAAATTTTGTAAATTGCAATACACCTACACATATATTTAAACTCCATGCCCTTAAAAAAATTGCCTTATTGTTAAGAATTATGAACTAAGCAGAAAGTAGGTCTTTATCGGACGAGTTAAGGCTTTCAGCCATTTTTAAGTTTGGATAATCGTTTATATCTTTTTCTGCCATAAATTGTTGTGCTTCATATCGAGCTAACTCAAGGGTTTTAGTATCTTTTATAATATCTGCAATTAAAAATTCCGGTAAACCACTTTGTCTTACACCTAAGAAATCCCCTGGACCTCTAAGTTCTAAGTCTTTTTCTGAAATTACAAAACCGTTATTTGTTTCTTCCATGACATGCAATCTTTCAAGCGTTTCAGGTTGTTTAGAAGAACTTGATAAAATGCAATATGATTGCAAATCAGAACGACCAACACGACCTCTCAATTGGTGAAGTTGTGATAAACCAAATCTTTCTGCGTTTTCAATTACCATGACCGTTGCATTTTTAACATCAACACCGACTTCCACAACAGTTGTAGAAACCAAAATATCATATTCTTTATTTTTAAATTTTTGCATAACTTCTTCTTTTTCTTCGTTTTTTAATTTTCCATGAAGAAGTCCAATTTTTAAATCAGAAAATACAGTTTCTTGAAGTCTTTCAGCCTCTTTAGTTGCAGCTTTTGCACTCAAAGTTTCACTTTCATCAATTAGTGGATAAACAATGTATGCTTGATGACCTGCTTCAACCTCACTTCTGATAACTTTATAAATCTCTCTATGATTTGTCATAACATACGTTTTAACAGGTTTTCTACCCATTGGCATTTCATCAATAATAGTCAAATCTAAATCGCCATGCAAAGTGAATGCTAAAGTTCTAGGAATTGGAGTAGCAGTCATAGTAAGAGTTTGAGGAGCAAGAGATTTTTTCGTCAATTTACTTCTTTGTTTAACCCCAAATCGATGTTGTTCGTCGATTACAATTGCACCTAAATTATTAAACTCAACATTATCTTGAATAAGGGCATGTGTACCCACCGCAATATCAATTTGACCATTAATCAAGTCTTGTTCCATTTTTGTACGCATTTTTTTCTTACTAGAACCCAAGAACAAGCCTATTTTCAAATTCATTGGAGTCAACCACTCAACAAGATTATTATAATGCTGTTTTGCAAGAATTTCTGTAGGTGCCATAATTGCGCCTTGATAACCACTTTCCACCGCAGCTAGTAAAAATATTGTAGCAACAACCGTTTTACCACTACCTACATCACCCTGTAAAAGTCTTTGCATAGGTTCTTCTTTTGTCAAATCATTCAAAATTTCATTCACTGCATTTTTTTGTGCAGAAGTAAGTTCAAACGGTAAATTCTTGATAAAATTCATAACCAAGCCGTCATCTTTAATTTTTAAAGGCACCGTTGCAAGTTCTTTTTTAACTTGTTCTCTATGTTCAAGCATTTTTATCTGAATAATAAACAGCTCTTCAAAAACAAGTGTAAATCTTGCTCTTTCAAGCATTTCCATGCTACTTGGAAAATGTATTTCACAAATAGCATCTTTTTTACTTAAAAGGTTATGTTTTTCAATCAAATAATCTGGTAAAATCGTTGTAATAGTATTCTTAAATATTTCTAAGCATGTATGAATTGCTTTTCTCATAGTTTTGATACTAAAATTTTCACTCACAGCATAAATCGGAACAATTCTACCCGCATTCAACGAAGAATGTTCGCCGTCAATCGTTTCAATCAAATTATAAGTCGGTTTATCAATTGTAAGTTTGCCGTCATAAGAATTAACCTTGACAATGCCAGAGACCATTATTGCACTATTCTTAGGAAATTGAGATTTAACTCTTTCTAACAAATATCTTCCAGCCTTTGCCATAAAAAAGTTCAACGTAATACTTCCCGTTTCATCTTTTATCTGAACTTTACAAATTCCTAAACCACTTTTTGACGTGAAAGCTTGAGTCGATTTTATATACCCAAAAATAGTTGTCGTCATGCCAGCCTTTAAGTTTGAAATCTTATCTATATTTGAGTAATCAATATGTTTTCTCGGAAAATAATACATCAAATCATTTGCAGTAAAAATTCCCAATTTATTCAACTGATAAGCCGTTTTTGGACCAATACCTTTTATGTCGCAAATATCAGTAGTAGCTGGATCTGTAGGAATTTCATTTTCTACCACAACCTCTTTTTTCGGGTTAAGTTCATCTTTTATAACTCTCACCAATCGTGAAATAGCCCTTTTTCTTGCGACAAGAGATTCTGTCGAATAATGGTCAAAATATTCCATTAAAATTTGCCATTTTGGATTTTTAGAGTTTTTATATTCCTCTTTCATCTTTGAATAAATAAATTTTGAAAAAGACTGAGTTCTACCCTGAATATTGATATAACAGTGTTTGACCTCAACCTCTATCGCTTGTTTTATTTGTTCAAATCTATTGTCCATTTACTATTTCTCATTAACTATCGAAGTTACTCTTTTGTCGTTAAAATATTTTTTCGCAACGTTCATAACATCTTGCGCAGTTACAGCATTTACAAGAGTTTTATATTCATCAATAAATTCAAAACCTCTTGATGAAGCTTCAAAATTTGAAATTGTTGATGCCTTATCAAGATTAGTTTCTAACGCAATATAATAACCACCGATTAATTTTTCTTTTGCAGACTTTAATTCCTCTGCAGAAACTGGTTCAGTCTTCAATTTATAAACTTCTTCAAGTAATCTCTTTTCAGAATATTTTAAAGTCTTAGGGTTTGTTCCAATATAAACCATAAATTGACCCTTCAATCTTTGTGGTGCATAGCTAGAACCAATTTGATAAGCCAAACCTTCCTTATCTCTAACGTTTCTAAACAATCTTGAACTCATTCCACCACCAAGAATTGAATTTATAACCTGCAAAGTTGCATACTCTTTTTTGTTTGTAACACCAGAAGTTTGCCAACCTGTAAAATACCAAGAAGTTTGAAGTTTATCAATCTTCTTTTCTACGGTTTCTGCCTTAATGATTGGTTTAACAGCGTTTGAATATTTTGCAAAATCAAACTTTGAACCTTTTTTACCATTAAACATGTTTGTAAAATGTCCAACAAGTTCTTTTTCATTAACATTACCAGTAACACCAATCACGATATTTTCCGGATAAAAAATCTTGTCATAATATTCTTGAATGTCTGAAAGTTTTATTGTAGGAACAGTTTTTTCAAGAATTTTGTTTGTATTTGAATAAGGTGAACCCTTAAAAATCATTGTTTTATAATTTTCTAAAGCAACCTTTAAAGGAATATCTCTTGATTTTTTAATATTATTCATCAAAGATGCCTTATCTTTAGTTAATTGTTCTTCTTTAAAATTAGCATTATTCACAATTTCATCAAGAATTTCTAAAGCTTTATTCAATTGTGCTCTTGTTGTTAAAACAGTTATAGCAAAGTTATCGCCACCAGTACTTGCAACAATATTGATACCGTTTTCTTCTAAAATTCTGCTCAATTCTTCAAAAGAATATTTTTTAGTACCTTTTGTCATAAGTTGAGAAGTCAAAAATCCAGTACCGGCGATTTTTTCTAAAAATTCACCACCTCTTGCATTTATGCTAATCGCAACAATTTCGTTTGCATCATTTTGATTTACAAGCAATGTTGCTTTGTTTTCAAGTGTATATTTCTTTATTCCAAAAGCTTCTTTTACAAATTTTGCCTCTGTATTTTTGATAATTTTCATATCCTTAATTTCTTTTTCATATTTTTTAGGAAGCAAAATTGATGTTGCACTGTAATTCAAATATTTATTTGCAACTCTTCTAACATCGTCTGCAGTAACTTTTTTGATATTGGCTACATAATTGTCGTAATAATCATTTTGACCAGTAACGACTAATGTATAACCAAGTTCTGTCGCAATATCTGTGATAGATTCTCTCGCAAACGCTGTATCTTTTTCGATTACACTTTTTGCAAAATTCAAATCTTCATCATCAATGCCGTATTTTTTTATCTTTTGAACTTCTTTATCAATTTCTTTTCTCAACTTTTCAACATTTTCTGGCTGAAAATTTGCACTGATAATAAACAAACCGTCATCTTTGCTAGAAGAATTTCCGCAAGTAATTGAATATGCTAACTGTTTATTTTCTTTTATATCTTGATAAAATCTTGAACTTCTACCTTGCCCTAAAATAACCGCTAAAACATCTAGTGCATAAGTGTCTTTGTGCTTCATAGAAACAGTGTTATAACCCATTCCTAAATAACCTGTAGAAATGTCATCATAATCTATTTTTTCTACATTTTTTGTTAAACGCTTTTCTTGTTTGTAATGTTTTTGTTTAGAAACTTTGTTGTTATTTGCAAAAGCTTTTTCAACCTTCTTTAAAGTTGTCTCTGGCTCAACATCTCCAACAACAAGAGTTATCATATTTTGAGGGCCATAATTTTTATTATAAAAATCAAAAATCTCTTCACGAGTTATGTTTGCAATAACTTCTTTTTTCCCAATAACTTCTCTTTTGTATGGGTGAGTTTTGTAAATCAACGCAGTAAGATTTTTAGACAATTTTTTGCGTGGAGAGTTCAAATCTTTTGAAATCTCTTCAATTACAACTTTTCTTTCACTAGTTAACTCATCTTGAGGAATTTGTGGTGTTAAAAGCATATCAGAATGCAAATCCAACGCCATATCAAATTTATCAGAAGGAATTGTTATATAGTAATGCGTAAAATCTTTGCTAGTTGCAGCATTTGTTTCTCCACCTTGTGATTCAACAAGTCTATCAAACTCGCCTACTGGATATTTACTAGAACCTTTGAAGAACAGATGTTCTAAAAAGTGCGCAACACCATTATTTTTATCTGTTTCATCAATTGAACCTGTTTTTATCCAAGTATCAATTGTAACAATTGGATTGCTTTTAACTTGTTGGATAACAACAGTTTGACCACTCTTTAGTTTATAAATTTTTGCCTCACCAGCAAAAGCCATTAATGGCATAAAAAATAATACGCAAAGTATAAGTATTTTCTTCATAATAATCCCCAATATTGTTGGGATAAAATCCCAAATCTAACTTATATTGTCATTGCGAGGAGTTTACGACGAAGCAATCTCCTTACATTTATCCTGTTGAGGTAGAAACCCCAACCTACATTACTGACATTACAAAGTAAATTATATCATATTTGTTGGGAAATATAAAATTGGTAAATTAGTGAGTTGTGAACAATATATGTTGAATTGCAAATAGAAACCTGTCATTGCGAACGAATGTGAAGCAATCCAAAAAAGGTTGGGCAAGTATGCCCAACCTACAACTTCTTTAGAAAATACGGAGTAGATAAAATCTACTCCGTATTTTCTAGAAATCTTCTTCCTCATCAGATGATGTATCTTCAACCTCTGCGACTTCTACGCCCATAGCCTTCAAGTTTGCTCTAGCTTTTGGCGCAAGTGCTGTATCTGAGAAGTTTTCCAAAATTGTTTGGAAACATTCAATTGATTCAGCTTGCATATCTCTTAATTTTAATAAACAACCTAATTTGTAATACAAAGGTGCAAGTATTACGTCTGGAGAAATCAACATTTGATTATCTAATTTAATTTTTACATTAATTAAATTTCTGTTATCTTCTGGTGAAAGTAAAGTGTTACCATATACTTTTCTTGTTAAATTATCAATTGTATCTGACATTGCTTGAATTTCTTCTTGCGAAACTTTACTTTTAGAGGCTTTTTTCGCAGCATACGCATCAATACCGAATGCCATAAGCGTGAAAACACCTAGTATTATAATCAATAATGCTTTTTTCATTATCTACCTACTCCCTATTTAGTATTTACATATTACAATAAAAACTTGCAATAAGGTCTCATACAAATGTATGATATTATCATGGAACTAAAAAGTAAACTATACCAAATGTTTATATTAGGGGTTGACTCCAAAAACACTTCTCATGCGCTTTCAGAAGGTTTGGGCGGTGTAATATTTTTTACTCGTGATATAAAATCAACCGAAGGATTTAAACTCTTAATACAAGATTTAGATAAAAAGGCTAAGATAAAACCTTTTTTCTCAATTGACCAAGAAGGCGGACGTGTAGAACGAACAGAAAATATTCATAATGGTAAAAAATACCTAAGTGCAAAATACGCTTACGAAAAAGGTTTAGACTTTTTAGAAAATCAAACAGAAGAAATTTCTAAAGAATTAAAATCCTATGGCATAAACCTAAACTTTGCGCCATGCACAGATGTCAACTCTAATCCAAACAATCCAATCATCAATGAGCGTGCCTTTGCAGACAATCCAGATGATGTTATAAAAGGTGCTAGTGTTGTAATCAAAACTTACAGAAAAAATGGTATTATTCCGTGCATTAAACATTTCCCAGGGCACGGCGACACTTCTAAAGACAGCCACTTAGAACTTCCAACTCTAAATCAGTCTTTGAAAGAGTTAGAAAAAATTCATATAAAACCTTTTAAAACACTAATTTCAGAAGGCATAGAAATGGTTATGGTTGCACATATTCAGTCAAAAGCCTTTGGAGAAGATTATCCAACAAGCCTAAATAAAAACTGCATAGATTATCTAAAAAATAATCTTAATTTTAACGGTGTAATAATTTCTGATGATATGTACATGAAAGCAATTGCCGATAATTACGGTTTTGAAAACGCTTGTGAACTCGGTATCCGTGCAGGATTAAATATGTTTATCTATCGTGATGCCTCAGATGAAGTTATAAATATGATTGAAAATATTTATAAAAAAGCTTTACAAGACAAATGTTTACAAGAACAAATTGAATATTCTTATGAAAAGATAATGAAATTAAAGCAATCTCTATTGCAAAAGATTTATGCACTTCCCGACTTGCAATGCTAATATCTCTGCTCGCTTTTACCTACGTTTCCTTTTATCCGTAAGGCATTAAATTGATTAACATGCCTAACGGCTCAAAGTCAACTCGGAGACAGGCTCACAAGCTTCGCTCTAGCTCAGCTGTTCGCTTT
>SAMEA104315429__coassemble_696_pt1 | contig 21313 bp, 17 predicted proteins | sample SAMEA104315429__metabat2_high_PE_022 | metagenome-assembled genome bin SAMEA104315429 (sample SAMEA104315429) | gut metagenome | biome: Monkey gut; feature: monkey-associated habitat; material: faeces | place: China | collected 2013 | reverse complement strand
TAAAATCTTCATCAGACATATTCCAAAATTCGTCGTTTTCATTACAGAAATATTCCATAGAAACCAAAACCTTGTGTTCAAAATCTTTAACAAGATAAGGCGACCAATTGTTCATAACCTGTAATCTGCCAACTTTGACATCAGGTTCTTGAACATAAATCCAGTTATCAGGGCAAATATTACCAATTGTCTTGTAATCAGTATTGTTTTTAAGTTTAAATTCATCTAAATAGAACGCTACAAGCATATAATCACGATATGGCAACTCTTTTGCTACCGAATAGACCTCTTCTGAAGGTTTATTTTTAAGTCCCAAAATCAAATCTTTAATAGGCATAGAAGATAGAACCAAATCGCCATAATATTCATACTCATTGCCATTTTCAATAACTGTCAAAGATTTAATCTTATTATCTTCATTATTTAAAGCTGTAACTTTTGCGTTTAAATGAATTTCGCCACCATTATTTCTAATAAAATCGGCCATTAAATTCCAAAGTTGCCCACAACCAAACTTTGGATAGAAAAATTCGTCAATTAAAGTTGTTTCTTTCTTTTTAGTCAAATGCAGGGCATTCAAAACAGCCTTAATCAAAGACAAACCTTTAATTCTTTGCTCGCCCCATTCTTTTGAAATATCACGAGGGTGTTTTCCCCAAACTTTTTCAGTATAGTTTTCAAAGAAAGTTTTATACAAAACTTTTCCAAAACGATTTATCATAAAATCTTCAAGATTTTTTTCTTTTCTTTTTAAAATCATTGATTTTAAATAACTAAACCCTGCAAGCATTGTTTTTGCAATACCTAAATTAAGAACCGTACTTAATTTCAAAGACACTGGATAGTCAAAGAATTTACGAGTATAATAAATTCTCGAAAATCTGCGACGTTTTAACATTACATCGTCAATTTCATTAGGATTTGCTTTATTTGATTTTGATAAATTATTCACTTCTCTATCTAAGATTTCATCATCAATTGATTTTTCACTTTGAAGAGGCAAAAATTCTTCCCACAAATCAAGAATTTCTTGAGATTTAGAAAACATTCTATGTCCACCTAAATCAACTCCAGACCCGTCAAAATCAACAGTTCTAGAAATTCCACCAACTTCATCAAGTTCTTCAATAATAATCGGTTTTACATCATCAGTTTCTGTCAAAAACTTATATGCAGAAGCAAGACCGGCTGGTCCACCTCCAATTATTAAAGCGATTTTATCTCTCATAGATTGTTTAAAACTCCATTCAAAGCCTCTAAGCTTCTATTTGCAAGGATTTCAGCCTTAGCTTTTTTATCTTTTCTAATTTTTTTTGGTAATTCAATATTATTTATCAATGCCCAATTTGAATTAACTGGTTGAAGTTGTTTATGATTTTCGTCAGTAATATAATTCAACAAAGCACCCAAAATACATTCAGGAGGCATTTCTAACATTGGTTCACCATTGATATGTTTTGCCATATTAATACCAGCAATCAGACCTGACGCCATACTTTCTGTATAACCTTCAACACCAGTGATTTGACCTGCAAAGAACAGGTTATCGCGTTTTTTAGTGTTCAATTTATTTGTCAAAATCTTTGGACTATTAATAAATGTGTTTCTGTGCATTACGCCATAACGAACAATATTAGCATTTTCTAACCCTGGAATAGAATGAATAAGTTCTTTTTGGAAACTCCATTTTAAATTAGTTTGAAAACCTACCAAATTATATAATGTTTTAAGTGCATTATCTTGTCTTAATTGAACAACAGCATAATTTATTTCATTTGTTCTTTTATCAACAAGTCCAACTGGTTTCATAGGTCCAAATCTCAACGTATCAACACCTCTAGAACCCAAAACTTCTACTGGCAAACAACTTTCAAAAAATTTAGCATTTTTTTCAAATTCTTTAAGTTCAATTCTTTCAGCATTAATCAAAATGTTATAGAACTTTTCGTACTCTTCTTTATTCATAGGGCAATTAATATAAGAAGCTTCGCCTTTATCGTATCTGGAACCGTAAAAAGCTTTATCAAAATTAATACTATCTTTTTCTACAATCGGCGCAACAGCATCAAAAAAATGAAGATGTTCTTCTTGAGTAAATTCTTGAATACTCTTTGCCATATTATCAGAAGTCAAAGGACCAGAAGCAATAATAACATTTCCATCAGGAATCTCATCAACTTCTTCTCTTACTAAATTAATCAAAGGATTTGCTTCAATTAATTCCGTAACTCTTTTTGAAAACTCTTCTCTATCAATCGCAAGCGCGTTACCAGCAGGAACTTTAACATCAAAGGCAATTTTAATAAGTTCTGAACCTAAAAGCTCCATTTCCTTTTTCAACAAACCACTTGCAACAGACAAATCATAAGAGCCCATACTGTTTGAGCATACAAATTCTGCCAATTTTTCAGTGGTATGAGCGCCTGTCATTTTTACAGGTCGCATTTCGTATAAATCTACTTCTATCCCTCTTTTTGCAAGTTGTAATGCCGCTTCACTTCCAGCCAAACCTGCACCAATAATTTTAACTTTCATAAAATAAGTATAGCAAAAAAATTTATTTAGTGTAAAATGACTATATGAATAAAAAAAATATATTAGTGGTCTTTGGAACAAGACCAGAAGTCATTAAATTAGCACCAGTGATACTTGAACTTAGAAAGTATCCTGAAAAATACAATGTAATTGTTTGTAATACTGAACAACAAAAAGAACTTTCTAATCAAACTTTGTCATACTTTAACTTAAAAGCTGACATAAATCTTGATTGCATGAAACAAAATCAAACGTTGGCAGAAATTCAAGCAAGAATCTTAATATCATTAAGTAAAGTTTTTGACGAAAACAAAATTGATGCAACAATCGTTCAAGGGGACACAATGACAGTTCTTTGCGGTGCGTTGACAAGTTATTATAATAAAGTTCCAGTATTTCACGTAGAAGCAGGTCTTCGTTCTTACGATATCTTTGAACCATTTCCAGAAGAAGTTATGCGCCAAATGACTTCTCGTGTCGCAGATTTACATTTCTGCCCAACAGAAAAGAATCAAAAAGCTTTACTAAAAGAAGACATTGACAAAAACAAAATTCACGTAGTAGGAAATACCGTTATTGATGCCCTTTTCTGCTTGTCAGAAGAAACATTACATAACGCTAAAAAATTCTACGAAGAACAAAATATAAAAATCGACAACAACACAATTTTAGTTACAGCTCATAGACGTGAAAATCATGGAGAAAGAATTGATAGAATTATTGAAGCAATAAAAACACTTGCTGAAAAACATTCTTCACATAATTTTATAATCCCTGTCCACCCAAATCCAAATGTTAAAGAAAAAATCTACAAACATCTAGATAATATTAAAAACATTCATTTACTATCTCCTCTTGATTATCCAAATCTGGTTTACTTGATGAAAAATGCTAAACTTATCCTAACAGATAGTGGCGGAATTCAAGAAGAAGCACCTTCTTTCGGCTGTCCAACACTTGTTATGAGATATGAAACAGAACGTCAAGAAGGTATTGAAGCCGGTGTTTCAACTCTTGTCGGAGCAGAATACGATAAAATCGTTAAACTTAGCGATGAAATCCTATCTAAAGACAAAGCAGAAACAAGATTGAGCGTTCAAAACCCATACGGAGACGGTAAATCATCTCAAAAAATAGAAAAACTTATTTCTGAATATTTTAATAAATAATTTGATAAAAAGAAGAGGGCGAAGCCGTTGGCTTCGCCCTCTTCTTTTAACTTGTCGATTTTACTATAATTATTCTTCCATAGTATCAAGTAAAATCTTTGTATATTTTGTTTTAAAGAATTCAGTATTGATATTCAATTTTGAACCGATTGCAAACAAAATTTCCAAAAATTCTTTATCTCGTTCTGTATGAGATTTCTCAAAATCTTCTAAAATATCACCCATTTGAATAAATATTTTACTGAAATAAATATTTTGAGCTTCAGAAATTTCCACCTTCATATCTAAATCTTCAATATGTTTAAAAATTTCTAAAGTTGCATCGGCTTGACTAAAATCAAAGTTTTCAGCTAAACGAGTAATATTTTGTAGCAATTTTGCCGAGAAAATTTTACTTGTTGGAGTTTTATCGATTTTAAGGTCAAGTTGTTTAGCCTCATTATCAATATCTACAGCCTCTTTAATCTCATCATCATCAAAGTAACCTTTTGCGTCTATAAACAAGTCATTGAATTTTTTAGTCAACGCATATTGAGCAGAAATCTTGAATTCTGGAGGAATATTCAAGCCCAAAGATTGCATTTGAGCGATAGAACTTCTGCCATCATAATACATTTGTTGATAAGTTTCAGAAAATTTTTCCATCTGGTCTTTCAACAACATTGCTAGAATATTCTTACGTTGTTCAGCAAAAATATCTTTTAATGTGAAATATTTTTCGCCGAAATATTCATCAATTTTTCTAATAATTTCTGTCAAAGGCTGGTCAGAGAATGTTTTAGCTAAATCTTCTTGTGTACAATAGTAGTCTTTTTCGTTTGTGAAATCTTTAATTGCACAGTGGAAATCTCCGCCTTCGTATTGAATTAAAGTAACCATTGTATCAAAAGTTTCTAATGTAATATTAGATTTGATTTCAACGTGAGCTATAACAAGATTTGTAGAACCTTTAACGATTTTTTTGTAAGCTAATTTTCTTGCAGTGTAGCAGTATAAGTTTTCTTCATCATCAATATCTCTGAATAATGATAAGATTGCCCATAAAGATGCAAGTTGTTTAATACTTACAACACTTGGTCTTACGAATTTATCATAAATATTTCTACCGTTGCCGTATTCTTTAATATTACTTTCTGCTTTTTCTAAGATTGATAAAAATCCTTCTTCTAAATTTTCATCTGTGAAAGATTTAGCAAGCTGCATAGCACGAGCAGCATATTTCATAATTTGAGTTGTTTCAATACCAGAAATTTCTGAGAAAAACCAACCACAACTTGTAAACATTAACAAGGCTTGTCTCTGAATTTCTAACAATTTCATTGCAGAAATTTTATCTTCACCAGATAAACCTTCTATAAAGTTAGCTTTTTGATATTTTTTAACATTTAAAAGAGCTCGGTCAAGAATAACGTCAATATAGTTATTCCTTGCAGCCCAAACATCTTTAAAATATTTTTTACCTTCTTTTGTATAAATTTCAACCAATTTATCACGTAAGTAATTTAAAGCTTCACGAAGAGGTTTTCTCCATTTTTGGTTCCAACCTGGGTGCCCACCTGTTGAACAACCGCAATCATCAGACCAACGACCAACACCGTGGAAACAACTCCAGCTTGATGCTTGTTTAATATCAACTTCGTATTTTACACCGAATTCATCTAAAAATTCGCCATAGTTTACGATTTGGAAACCTTCATCTTTTGCTCTAACTTTTACAACATAAGCTAATGCCATATCACCAAATTTTGTATGATGACCATAGCTTTCTCCGTCTGTTGCGATATTGACTAATTGAGGATAACCTCTTGTAGGAGAAACGCCTTCTTTTAGTCTTCTAATAAATTTATTACCGTCTTTTAAAAGTTCATCAAAGGCAACGGATTTAGAAATTGCACCGTCGTAGAAAAATAAGTCAATGTATTTTCCCTTGTCGTTCTTCAAAAAGTAACGGTACGGTCTTGCAGGGTCAATGTTACCCCAGCTTACATCTTGCCAATTATCTTCCTCAATTTTTTTGCATTTTAAAGCTTGATATGGAGATAAAATTGTATATTTAATACCATTATCAACTAAAACTTCTAAAGTTTCATCATCAACTGCAGTTTCTGCCAACCACATACCTTCAGGTTGTCTACCGAAACGATAGAAGAAGTCTTTAATACCCCATTTTACTTGAGTTTGCTTATCTTGATAATTTGCAAGAGGCATAATTATGTGATTGTAAACTTGAGCTAAAGCGTTACCGTGTCCGTTATGTTCAATAACACTTTCAATATCCGCTTTTATAACTCTGTCATAAGTTTGTGGTGCATGTTCTTCCATCCAAGACAAAAGTGTCGGACCAAAGTTGAAACTCATATATTCATAGTTGTTCACAACGTCTAAAATCTTATTTCTGCTATCAACAATTTTTGATACAGAATTTGGATTATAACATTCAGTGCAAACTCTCTCATTCCAATCGTGAGCAGGTGCTGCACTTTCTTGAGTTTCAATAGCCTCTAACCAAGGATTTTCTCTTGGAGGTTGGTAAAAATGCCCATGTATAGTTAAAAAATTCTTTTTATCACTCATCTAATATAATCTCCCTATATTACATAAGTGTAGCATATATGACAAAAAATTTTCTCATATATATGAATTATTTAAAAACTATTTTTTAACTTCTTTTTTCTTAATTACCGTTAAGCTTTCAACATCAACCCAAGCATCGCCTAAAGCTGAAGAGAAAACTGTGCCAGTATATTCAATAACATCACCATTGTTTAAATCAATAAATTTTTCTGCCATATCTCTTGATAAGAAATTTTTCAACTCTGACAATGGAATGTCATTTGAAACATTTGGTCTTTGAATTAAGAAAGTAATATACTTTTCAGAACTTTTCATTGCAGGTTTGTAGTCTAAACCTAGAATAGAAAATTTATCAAAGTTACCAGTAACTTTAACTTTTTTATTCAAATATTTGTCTGGGTTTTCAATCAAATCAAGAGGTGCAACGCTTACAATTTCTGTATTTTGAGCTTGCATTTGAGGTGCGTTTTGTAATTTTTTGTTCAAAACTGTTTTTTCAGTTTTTTCAACAGTTGTAACAGTAGTTTTTTGAACCTTTTGACCAGCAGCATTAACTGATAATAGAGTTGTACTAAAAGTAAAACCTAATACAAAAACAGCAACTGCAATAATTATTTTATTTTTCATTTTTAATATTCCTTTCAATTATATTTTTATTTTAACATAATAAAATTATTTTTTATTAATCATAAATCTATTCTTAAAAAAATCAATTAATAAAATAGGTATAAATTTATAAAACATCAGTAATAAAAATATCTTTGTAAAAAAAATATTGTTAAGAATTTTGTCTTTTGTAGACAGATATGATAAAATGTGTATTAATACTTGGGAAGTTAGGAAAACCAACAACAAATCGGAAAAAGGATATAGGGGTGCAAAAAGCCATGATAAGTGGGTTTAGCAACGATAAAGTTAACGTTAACATAAGATATGTTAACATGCCAACAGCCATGACTGATAGATTTGAAATCAGCCATGACACTCTTAATGTGTTCAAAATTCGATTTAACAATATATTTAAAAATGAAAAAGCAATGTACGCTACAATTGCAGTATTAATAAGCTTATTCTCACTATTAGCCGGATATACTATATATTATATTTACGATTTGTATCAATTAGACTCACACCCAATCAGTATTAAAGACGAATTTGTAGCCGATACAGGAATTGGCACTAGCGATGTTTCCGATTTAGATGTTTTATTAAGCGCCCAATATGGAGCAAATAATGTGGGTGGAGTTCCTGCACCAATCAACTCTTCTGGAGGTTATGGACAAACTCCTCCAACTGGCGACGGTGGAGTTTCTGGTGTAGCTTTCCCAAGAAAAGGTAGAAAAATTATTGAAGTTACAGATGACATAGACGATTCTGATATTTCTATCGCAACAGCCGAAAAGAAGGTCTCTTTCTCTGTATATAACAAAGAAAGAACAAATCCATTTGTACCTTACACTAACGCACTAGGCGCAACAAGAAAAGTAAGTTATCCAGAACCTGTTCCACAAGTTCCAACAGATTCCGATGCTCAAAAAGTATTAACAACAACAATTTCTGGTATCTTGTATGATCACTATAGCCCTTCTGCTATCTTGAATATACAAGGTTCTGATTACCTTGTAAAAAAAGGTGATATTATCAACAGATTTAAAATTTTAGACATAACACACTCAACTGTTACTGTAAAACTTGGTTCAAATGTTTACAGCGCAGGTGTTGGTGAACAAATCAACGGTAAATTAGAATACAATACAATTTCTAATTTAGGTAACAAGTTTGGCGGTTCTTCTGGAATCGACAGAATGATATACAATTCTAATCAAAGATTATAGGACAATAAAAAATGATAAGATTAAAGGTTAAAAATATAATAATATTTTCAATATTAACAATTCTCTTTGGGGTAGGAGTTTCAGCTTTTGCAGTAACTCAAAAACCTGTTCTTAGAGATACTAAACCAACTCAAATGAAATTGGAAGGTGATATTCAATTCACTCGTACTAATCCTAAAATTACATTGAGTTTGAGAGATTCTGATGTACAACAAGTACTTAGAATGTTTGCCGACAAAGCTGGTTTGAATATTATGTTCCACAACTCTGTTCCAAAAGACAAAAAAATCACTTTGGACTTAGTTAACGTGCCTTTAAATGATGCTTTCAAACTAGTTTTACAAGTTTCTGAATTAACATATTATATTGAAAATAAAACAATGATTGTTGCAAACGCTAAAGATGCGAAAGATTTAACATATTCAAGACACACAATGACATCTTTACCAGTAAAACACTTAGATGCAGCGTTAATTGCAAACTTTTTAAATAAAAATATTTTCAACCAAAACTTACCTGGACTTTCAACAGGTGATATCGTAACAACAAACCCACTTGATAACGAGTTATTAATCTTTGGTACAAAAAACGATGTATTAATGGCTCAAAAGATTTTGGATAAATTCGATAAAAAACCAAAATCAACAACATTTGTATTAAACCACACAACACCAAAAGAAATGGCTGATTTGATTTGTAAAATCTTAGTACCAACAACATTTGGTTCAAAAAGTGGTGGAACAGGAGGCGCTAGTGATATCTTCAACGGAAAAATGACAGGTGGTGCTGGAGGAATAAGTGGAGGTTCTGATGGCGGTTCTGCTGCTATCAAACTTGGTGAAGGTTTTGTAGCTTGCGAAATTAAAAACGACGTTAAAGCTGGAAATTTTTCATCATTTCCAACTCAATCACTAACTGTTTCTTATTATCCACAAATCGGGACTATCAACGTTATTGGTGGTAACGATAACCAAATTGAAACAATTAGAGAATTCGTAGAAGAACACGATAAAAAACAATTAATGGCATATCTTGAAATTGCCATTGTTGAATCAAGTGAAAACGGTTCTAAACAACTTACAAACCAATGGGCATACGCTAATGGTAAAACTATGGTAACAATGAACGGTGGTTTTGCTACAACTATTTTACTTAGAGGAAATGTTCCACTTCTTGACCCATCAAGAGTTTTAGGAAACTATCCAACAACTATTGAATGGGCAGTTAACTACTTGTTATCAAATACAAAAGGTAAATTGTTATCAAACCCACGTATCTTAGTTACAAACGGTCAAACTTCCACAATTGACTTAACAGAAGACTACATCAAAAAAGTTACAACAGATTCTGCGACAAACTCAACAACAACTGGATCTTATAAATTATCTAAAAATTACGAAATCGGTGATGATAAAGGTTTGAAATTCACAATTACACCTCAAATCAGCCCAGAGGGTTATGTTACATTTAACATCAATCCAACATATACAGTTGTTGCTGGTCAATTAGGTGAAGGTGATGATGTAGAAGCAACATTACTTGCAAGAAGAAATCTTGATTTGAAAAATATCCGTGTAAAAGACGGTGATACATTAATCTTAGGTGGTCTTGTTAATGAACAAGAAACAAAAGGCATTTCTAAAATTCCGGTACTTGGTGATATTCCTGTAATTGGATTTTTATTTAGATCTTCAAATCTTTCAAGAAGTAAATCTGAATTTATCGTAATGGTAACACCAAGAATTATCTTCGACGAAGAAGATATTGAAACATACAAAAAAATTCCAAAAACTAGAAGAAGTAGTGAACTATAATGGACGAGAAAATACAAAAATTAAAAGCTAATATAAATAAGGCTGTAGTATCAAAATTTGATATTTCAAAGCTAAAAGAGTTGCAATTTTTGCCAATCAACACAAAAAATACAACTTTATTTGCGGTGGGCAATCAACATACACACAAGCAAGCGGCTGGCGAATTAGTTAAAACAGTTTGTGGTTGCGAAACTCAATTTATATTTTTACCAAACGAAGCTTTTGATGAACTTTTTTCTTGCATAGCCGAAGAACACAAACCTGAACCACAAGTTATTGATGAAGAGGAAAAAGTTAAAGAGGTTAACGCTCAACAACAAACAGCAAGTACTAATCCTTCAAAACAAACTCCTAAAACTTTTTCGGAAATGAACAAAATGGTTGGGGATTTGTTCTACCACGCAGGAGAAATCACTGAAGTTCAACTGGCAGAAGCTACTGAAGATTCTAAAAAGAGAATGGAACCTATTGGTACAACTCTTTACAGAATGGGCTATATTTCTTTACCTCGTTTGAAAACAGCTCTTGCAGAAGTTTTTGAACAAGAAGTTGTTACAGCGGAAATGTTTAAAGACTTGGATAAAAATATTAAACTATTACCAGAAGATTTTATCAGAGAAAATAAAATCTTACCAATGTTTTCTGACGGAAAAATCTTGAAAATCGGTTTAGTAGAACCTTATAACACAAGTTCACTAAAAGAAATTGTATACATTACAGGTCAAAATCCTAAGCCATATATCATTACGTCTTTTGAATTCGAACAAACAATTGATAAATATTTTTCAAAAGAAAAGAAACAATCCGAAAACATCTTACGTAAATTGGAAGCAGAAGCAAGCCAGTTAAGCGTTGAAGATTCTCTATGGGAACAAATTGATAAAGAATTACAAGAAAATTCTAGTACTGTAGCTGAATTTGTAACAAAAATTTTAACAGATGCAATTGATTTAAAAGCATCAGATATTCACATTGAGCCACGATTGAAAAACCATGTTGTAAGATACAGAATTGACGGTATTTTAAGACACGCTCTTGATTTACCTGCAAAAATTGAACAACCAGTACTTACACGTTTCAAGGTTCTATCAAGAATGAACATCGCTGAGCATAGAAGACCTCAAGACGGTACTTTTACTATTTCATACAAAGATAAAGAATACGATTTCCGTATCAACTCTTTGCCAGTATCGAACAAAGAAAAAATGGTTATCCGTGTACTTGCTCCGGCAGTTACATTAAATTCTTCTGAAAAAGAAATCAAGTTACTTGGTGCAAGCCAAAAAGACCTACAAAAGATAAAAAAACTTATCTCATGCCCGAACGGAATTATTTTAACATCAGGTCCTACAGGTTCAGGTAAAACTACAACTTTATATTCAATCTTAAAGAATTTGAATACAGAAGCTGTAAATATTACTACAATTGAAGACCCGATAGAAATTAAACTTGAAGGTGTAAACCAATCTCAGGTTAACGTAAAAGCAGGTATTACGTTTGCATCATGTATGAGAGCAATTTTAAGACAAGACCCTGATATCATACTTGTCGGTGAAATCCGTGACTACGAAACACTTGAAGTTGCGATTTCTGCTGCACTTACTGGGCACTTAGTATTAAGTACAGTCCATACAAATTCTGCAGCATCAACTCTTACTCGTTTAATCGAAATGGGTGCAAAAGATTATCTTGTATCTTCAACATTAATGGGTGTAATCTCTCAAAGACTTGTAAGACACCTTTGCGCTGATTGTAAAGAAGAATACTATCCAACACATGATGAAGCTGCTCAAATATTCAACGACGAAGAAGATATTCAAAAATTAATGGCAACAAAATTGTACAGAGCTAAAGGTTGTGGACAATGTGATATGACAGGTTATAAAGGTCGTATGGGAGTTTATGAAATTCTTCCTATATCTAAAGAAATTAGAAAATTAATTTCTCAAGGTGCACACGATATTGAAATTGAAGATGCAGCTATCGCTACAGGTATGAAAACATTAAGTCAATCTTGCTTAAATCACATACTAAATGGTGAAACTACAATATCAGAATACGTGAGAGTTCTAGGTTTAGTTAACGAATAGGATTTAGCAAATGCCAATATATAGTTACACAGCATTAAAAAATAAAGATGTAATAAAAGGGACTCTTGAAGCCAACAACCACAAAGAGGCAAGAGACCTTATCCGTAAGATGGGATATATTCCTACAAAGATTATGGAAACAGGCAAGGGCGGAGAAGCTGAAAAAAAAGTTGATTATAAAAAAATCAATAAATTAAAGCTTAGTGAAAGAGTAGAATTCACATCGACATTTCAAATTCTTGTTCAATCAGGTATTCCGGTAATTGAAGCCTTGATGTTTATTGAAAACGATGCTTCAAATAAAAAGTTAAAATCGGTAGCACAAGAACTTAGACGACAAATTATGTCAGGTTCAACATTTGCTGATACCGTTGCCAGATATCCTGAAGTTTTTGGACAAATTTATATTGGTCTTGTAAGAGCCGGTGAAGACGCCGGTGAACTTGAAAAAACAATGGAACGTCTACTTGAACTTTTAAAAAAAGAAGAAAACATCAGAGGTAGAGTAATCGGAGCATTGATGTATCCGGTATTCGTAATCCTTTTGGCAATGGTTGTAACAACTGTTATGTTAGTATTCGTATTCCCAGCCTTCGCAGAAATGTTTGAAACTATGGATAAAGAATTGCCTTGGATTACTAGAGCATTAATGGATATGGGCGTATTCTTAAAAACTTATTGGCCAGCAATTCCGGCTATCTTTGGTACAGTAATTTTTGGAAGTATGTTCTTACTAAGATGGACACCTTCCAGAAGATTTATTGATAAATATTCACTAAAAATACCTTTGATTAATCAATTAATACAATTTTCAAATTTTTCAAACTTCGTATCAGTAATGCAAGTTGCATATGATGCAGGTATTCCTGTAGTTGACTGCTTATACCTATCAAATATTACATTAACAAATTCAGCATTAAAAGATAAAATCAGTTTGGCAACTGCTGACGTACAACAAGGTAAACACTTATCTGTTGCATTGAGAGCAACAAAAGCTATTCCTAATATGATTTTATTTATGATTGCGACAGGTGAACAATCAGGTCGTTTAGGTGAAATGATGTTGCAAGCAACCGTATTTATTGATAAAACGTTAGACAAGATTATTGATACAATGACAAAAGCAATTGAGCCGATTATGCTTATTGTTATCGGTGGTATCGTATTGGTACTAGCTTTAGCATTGTACTTACCACTATTCCAATCTTACGAAATCTAAGATATAATAAACAAAACAATGAAATAAACAAAATAATGAAAGGATTTATAAATGACAGGACAATTATCTGCAAATGACTTCAACTCAGGAGTTTGGTCAGAAAGAGTTTTAGTAATAACTCAAGATTATGAAATTAGAGGTTCAGTTTTTATGCCAAAAACAGGTAAAAGAAATCGTGTACTAAGCGATATTCTTAATGGTGTAAAAAAGTTCGTTGCAATTAAAAACTGCGAGTTGAGAAATAGATTAATTCCTAACAAACCCGCAGAATTTCATGATTTTATTCAATTAAATCTAAGATCAATAGTTATTTTACGCCCATTGAAAGAAAGCGATTTAAACCCTCAATAGCCAGGATATAACTATTCATACCGAAGCCACAAATTTGACCTAAACACACAGGTGCAATCATTGATTTGTGTCTAAATTCTTCACGAGAATGAACGTTAGAAATATGAACTTCTACAACAGGAATCTTAACGCTTGCAATTGCATCTCGTAGAGCAATGCTCGTGTGCGTGTAAGCACCAGCATTAAAGACAATACCATCCACATCTGCTTGTTGAATTTTGTCTATTAAATCACCCTCATGGTTTGATTGATAAAATTCAACTGATACATCAATTTTATTACAATAATTCTCCACCAAATCTTGTACATCATTTAGAGTATTTTTTCCATAAATTTCAGGTTCTCTTTTACCCAACATGTTCAAGTTTGGACCGTTTAAAACAAGTAATTTCATACATTTCTCCGATTTTTGTTTACAGAAAAAATTTATCACAAATAAAATAAAAATAAAAATAAAAAATATAATACCTATAAAAATTTTAAGAGGTATGTTAAGATATATTACACGAACGTATTAAAATTTAAGAGGTAGATATGGAAAATAGACGTTGGTATGACAAAGATCCAATTTTAAGAGAAGCATTAGATCTTTTAAAATTATCACCAGCAAAGACAAAAGATGAAGCAGCAGAGTTTATTTTACAGTTACAAAACCAAGTTGCATCAGAGGTACTTGATCACGTTTATGATATGATGGATAAGTATCAAGGTAAAGGAAATCGTTGGTACGATTCTGACCCTGTTATAATGAAAGCGATAGAATTATTAAGATTAGCTCCTGCTAAAACTCAAAGAGAAGCTGCATTAAAAATTTTATTAGCAATTGAAGAAAATGATTTTTCAAAATTTAAACTACAATTAAAAAAAGATGAAGCATAATGAAAGACGTACAAAATTCAACAGATAAAAGAGGTATCGACATTCAAAAAGTAGGTGTTAAAGATGTCGAATTACCATTAATAATACAACGCAAAAATGATACAGACAGTGTGGTTTGGGCAAAAGCAACTGCAAGTGTTTCTTTACCAAAAGACTACAAAGGCACACACATGTCTCGTTTTATAGAAGTTTTAACAGAATGGCGCAACAAAAATATGCTTGGCGTTGATATAAAAGGTTGCCTAAAAGAAATCGTTGAAAAACTTGATGCTAAAAGCGGAGAGCTTGTTTTTGAGTTCAAATATTTCATCGACAAACTATCTCCAGTATCAAAATTAGTTTCTCCAATGTGCTATGATTGCTCATTTACAGGAACTTATTATGATAATGAGTACAAATTTTATTTAGGTGTAAAAGTGCCTGTAACAACATTATGTCCTTGCTCAAAAGAAATTTCTGATAATGGAGCTCATAACCAAAGAAGCATTGTATCTTTAAAAATCAGTTACGATGAAAACGCTCATATTTGGATAGAAGATTTGGTTAAAGACATTGAAACATGTGCATCTAGCGAAATTTATTCATTGCTAAAAAGAGAAGATGAAAAATTTGTAACAGAGCAAGCTTATAACAATCCTAAATTCGTAGAAGATTTACTAAGAGACGTCATTATAAAAGTTAAAGAAAAACCAGAAATTAAGAGTTTTGAACTATCTTGCGAGTCTTTTGAAAGTATTCATAACCACTCTGCGTGGGCTTACCAAAAAGAAGATTTATAATACTTAACTTTAATTGATTTTATTTTATTCTTATCCTATAATGTACCATATACAATAGGGATTAGATTTTACATGAATAGCAATCGTTTAAAGGAAAAAGACGAATATAGCGTATTTTTAAAGCATTTGCAAGAAGAAAAAGAAGAGACTTCTGGATTTGCTAAAATTATGCTTATTATAATATCAATAGTATGCGGTGTAGTAATAGGATTTTTACTACTTAGTGATACAGCAATCGTTTCAAACACAAATGAAAATGGCGAACAAACAGAAAAGTCATGGTTTGCAGAATTTTTATCAAAATTTTCATTTAAAAAGAATGCCAAACAACAATTCACAATGCCATTATTCACAAGAAGACAAACAATCTTGCTTGTAGGTACAGATGCTAACAAAAACGCTGCTGACCCTTGGATTGGAACAAGAACTGATACTATTATTTTATTAAATGTTGACCCTAAAACAAAATCAGTAAACGCTATTTCTGTACCAAGAGATAGTAAAGTTTATATTCCACACGACCATGGCATTCAAAAAATCAACGCAGCACACGCTATTGGAGGAATTGATTTAACTAAAGAAACATTAGAAGAAACTTTAGGTATCAAAATCAACCACTACATCATGGTAAACGATGCGGCTGTTGAAAAAGCTGTTGATGCGTTAGGTGGCGTTCCAATCTACGTAGAAAAAGAAATGCACTACCACGATTACTCTGGTAACTTGCACGTAAACTTACATAAAGGTTTGAATATTTTAGACGGTAGAAATGCAGTTGGATATTTGAGATTTAGAAAAGACGGCTTAGGTGATATCGGTAGAACTCAAAGACAACAATGGTTCTTGAGAGGTTTACTAGAAAAATTACAATCACCTCAAGCTATTCCAAAAATTCCAGAATTGATTAACACTGTTACAACATACGTAAAAACAGACTTATCATTATATGAAATATCACAGTTGGCTTCATTATCTAAAAACATTGATATGAACAAAATTGAGGTTGCAACTCTTCCTGGTGCACCTAACCAAAAAGGTTCTATCAGTTACTGGATTTTAGATCCTGAAAAAACTCAAGAAGTTATTAATAGAATGATTTATAGAGATAAAGCCTCTCTAGACAATAATCACATTGTTGGCGGTATCATTTACGCCTCTAAAAAAGCTGACCAAGCAGAACAAATGAAGGCTGAAATGGAAGAATTAGGAATAACAGTTTCATGTTTCTATAGAGCAGATATTACTCACTCACAATTCATAGCTCAATCATCTTCTATTTCAAATGAGTTCTTTAATTGGATGAAGAAAAAAGTATCTAACCTTAAAAATATACAATTCGTATACGACCCAGTTAAAAACTTCTGTCCAAAGAGTGATTTCACAATCATTTTAGCTGGAGATTAGTATGATTGCAATATTAATTTTGATAGCAATAATTTTAGCAGTAGGTCTTGCCTTTTATGCAACGTATTGTGGACTTAAAGTTCATAAAGAACTTATTTTACAAAGATTAGCAGGTGTTGATGCGAGATTAAGAGCAAGACACAAAGCTGTTAATACATTTATTGATGCTGCTCAAACTGTTATGGTACAAGACGAAGCAATAATTTTCGCTGTTAGAAAAACAATTATTGATATAAACAAATTGCCTAATCGTTGGAATAATAATAAGGATAGATTTAACCTTGAAAACGATTTAGACGTAAAATTGAACACATTATTCACAGCTGCGATGAAATATCCAGAAATCAAATCAAATGTATATTTAAACAAATATTTGCAAGAATTTATCAATATTCAATCTTTACTTCAACCTTACGTTGTTGAATACAATAAAACATTGAAAGCATTTAAAGGACTTCTAAATTCACCTATCGGACAAATTTTAGCTCCAGCAATGCGTATTAAATGCGACTTTGTAGAATATTATATCCCTGAAAATTAGGAAACAAATTTTCATTTTCCTCGTCAATACATGTGTGTATTGAAAAAGATTTGAGGGGAAATTTGTATGAATAGCAACTTGGAGTATCAACTTGAAGAAGAATTAGGTTTACTTGATGACGAAATCAAAAATACTGAACCTAAAACATTTAATTCTATTTCTAAAGAAGATGATTTACTGCAAAATTATTTAAAAGATGTAGGAAAAATAAAACTGTTATCTTTTAATGAAGAACAATATTTAGGAAAAGTTATTAAAGAAAACAAAAAAGAAAAAAGCCTTTACGCTAAGAAAAAACTTATTCAATCTAATCTTAGACTTGTTGTAAGCATTGCAAAAAGATATATAGGACAAGGTGTTTTATTTATGGACTTAGTTCAAGAAGGTTCACTTGGGCTTATCAAAGCTGCTGAAAAATATGATTATTCAAGAGCGTTGAAATTTTCAACTTATGCGACTTGGTGGATAAAACAATCTATAATAAGAGCAATTTCAAATCATTCAAAAACGATTAGAATACCAGTACATATGAATGATAAAATTAGAAAATACAAACGTGCATACGTTGATTTATCATTGAAAAAAGGACACGAACCAACAGAAAAAGAAATAGCAGAAGTTTTAAAAATCAATCCAAAACGCATACAGACTATAAAAAAATCAATGATAAAAGAACCAATTAGCCTTGATACACCTGTAACAGAGGATTTGAGCATACAAGATTATATATCAGATAATAGTTATAAATCACCAGATGCAGAAAGTATAAAACATGGACTAAAAAATGATATTGGTAAAATCTTGAAGAACCTTGATTCAAGAGAAAAAACAATTTTGATACATAGATTTGGACTAAACGGAGAAAGGGTTAAAACGCTAGAAGAATTAGGGCAAATATTAGGATTTTCAAAAGAAAGAATAAGACAAATTGAAAACGAAGCCCTTGAAAAATTGAGAAAAGATAAAGAACTAAGCTCGTTCAAAGACTATTTGGAATAGAATTAGGGTTGACAAATGTAATAAAATCGTAAATAATAAAGGTATAGAGAGCCTGTGAATAATAGGCGAATTATTCACAGACCACTGTTCTCTATAAAGCGGATAAAGAACTTAAAAGTAGTAACAAGATGACGGTTACTACTTTTATTATTAGTAGCCATTTATCATGCTTCATAACTTAATTCCCCCTTTCTTAGCAAAAATACCACTGACTTTGTTGTTCTAAGTGGGAGTTTTAAACAGTGCACTCTCTATATTTTTATTTTCAATGTTCTAATATTCCTATTATTATATAAATTATAGTTTTTAAAATCATTTATTAAGTTGAAAACAAAAATTAATCAAAAAAAAAAGCCGTCACGAGGGCGGCTACCAGACTTGGGGAGGAGGTAAGTAAAACCTTTCGGTTTTCTTATGACTTTTATATCGGCAATCGAAAATTAATCTTTACACAATTGTTTTGAATATCCTCCAAATGGTGTAGTTTATGCTAAAATAAATTTATGGATTTAATTGTAGAAAAGAAAAATAAATTATCAGGAGAGGTCATAATCCCTTCTGACAAGTCAATTTCACACAGAGCAATAATGTTTTCATCTTTAGCAAAAGGTAAAACTTTGGTTAAAAATTTTTCTAAAGGTGCAGACTGCCATTCAACATTGAAAGTTTTTTCGTCACTTGGAATTGAACATAAGTTTTTAGATGAACAAACTCTTGAAATCGTATCTAACGGCATTCTAAAAGCCCCTCAATCAGATTTAGATTGCGGAAACAGTGGCACTACTATGAGATTAATGAGTGGTATTTTAGCCTCTCGTAATTTCGATTCAGTTTTAATGGGTGATGAAAGCCTTTCTAAAAGACCAATGAAAAGGGTAATTGAACCACTTTCACTAATGGGTGCAGAAATTTCATCAAATGATAACAAAGCTCCATTAAAAATCCATGGAAAGAATTTACAAGCAATTGATTACACTTCAAAATTATCATCAGCACAAGTAAAATCTTGTATCTTGCTTGCTGGTTTAAATACAGAAGGTATAACAAAATACACAGAACCATTTATATCAAGAAATCATACAGAATTAATGCTTGAATACCTTGGCGCTGATATTAAAGTTGAAGTTACAACTACTTCAATCACAAAATCAGAACTTGAAGCAAAAGACATTGAAATAGCAGGTGATATTTCTAGCGCTGCATTCTTTATCGTTGCAGGTTTAATCACTCCAAATTCTGATATAATTATTAAAAATGTAGGTCTAAACCCAACAAGAACAGGTATTTTAGAAGTTGTTGAAAAAATGGGTGGAGATATTGAAATTTTAGACAAAAGACTTCTTGGAAAAGAAGAAGTTGGCGATTTGAGAATAAAAACATCAAACCTTAAAGCAACAACAATTGAAGGAGATGTAATACCTAAATTAATCGACGAAATCCCTGTTATTGCAGTACTTGCAACTCAAGCTGAAGGTACGACAATAATTAAAGATGCGCAAGATTTAAGAAACAAAGAAAGCGACAGAATTACAGCAACAGTAAGAGAACTAAAGAAAATCGGCGCTGATATTGAAGAAACACCAGACGGATTTATAATCAATGGTAAAAAACAGATTAAAGGCGATGCCGAAATCGAAACATATCACGACCACAGACTTGCAATGAGTCTTTATGTTGCAGGGTTAATTTGCGAAAAACCTATCAAAATCAACGAATTTCAGTGGGTAAATATTTCTTTCCCAGAATTTGAAACACTAATGAATAAATTATCCTAGCCCTTAACAGCTCCATCGTTTTCGCCAGAAATAAAATATTTTTGCAATGCAAGGAAGAAGATTAAAATAGGAATTGTAGACAGGATTGAACCCGCTGCAATGAATCTCCAATTGCTAGAAAACATACCTTGCAAATTATTAACCCCAACAGGCAAAGTATACATAGCGTCTTTTGTTAGCACAATGCTTGGCCACAAGAATTCACCCCAAGAGCCGATAAAGGTAAAGATTGCCAAAACAGCAAGCGTAGGTTTTACCATTGGTAAAACAACTTTAAAGAATACTTGAAAAACATTGCACCCGTCAACGATTGCAGCCTCTTCAAGTTCTTTAGGCACGGCAAGGAAAGCTTGTCTCATAAGAAATATACCAAAAGCACTGACTGCAAATGGCATTACAAGTCCCAAATATCCCATTAAATTATTCACGCTATCAAGAAGATGTAACTTAATAGTAATCAAATAAACAGGCAACATAATTGCTTGAAAAGGAACCATAATAGTTGCCAAAATTGCAAAAAATGCAACTTTTTTACCTGCAAAATTCATTCTTGCCAACGGATACGCCGCAAGAGATGAAAGTAAAAGGTTTAAAAATACAGTCAAGCCGGCAACAATCATTGAGTTAATAAAATAACCCATAAAGTTAACCTTGTTCCACACACCTAAATAGTTATCCCACGTAAATTGTTGTGGCATAAGCACAGGAGGATATGCGAAAATATTTTCATCTAGACCTTTTAATGAAGTTGAAATCAGCCATATAAAAGGAAAGATTGATAATAATGATACGAATATCAAAATTGAATGTATAGATAATTTTTCGACAAATTTTCTTATCATATTTGATACCTATTCTTTTCAAAGAAAACAACATTTATTATAGAAAAAGCTAAAACAACGACCAACAATACAACAGACAATGCTGATGCGTAACCTAAATCAAGGTTTTCAAAAGCTCTTTCATAAATATAATAAACAATTGTTTTACTAGAATTTAAAGGACCACCTTTAGTCATAACATATATTTCTGCAAAAACCTTCATCGCAGAAATTGCACTGATTGTAGAAACAAGTGCGATTGTAGGCATAAGATGAGGAACTGTTACAGTTAAATGTTTTCTAAAAAAGCTTGCACCATCAATATCACACGCCTCATACAAATCTTGAGGGACACTCATCAAAGACGCAAGATATATCATCATATAATATCCAACACCTTTCCAAATTGTAACTATCGCAACCGAATATAAAGAATATTTTGGGTCAGTAAGCCACCCGATTGGATTGTAGCCCAATTGTTCTACACAATAATTTAAAATACCAGTTTGCGCATACAACCATTTGAAA